>OLNH01000735.1_pt1 | contig 23451 bp, 22 predicted proteins | sample 1643101 | NCBI WGS metagenome assembly OLNH01 (sample SAMEA3136758, study PRJEB25190) | human gut metagenome | biome: human gut; feature: human-associated habitat; material: faeces | place: Austria | collected 2013
AGGTTTCGCGCCTCATATCGCGCCGCGGCCGCAGCGTCGATAATCCCGGCGTTGGCGTGTATAGAAAACGCTAACCGTGAGGGGCTTGGCCCACCGGCACGGGGCTAAAACCGGGGCTGCTTCCAAGTTAATAAATTGTTGCGAGGATTACTACGGCAATCGTGAAGGTTATGCTAATGGTTGCGCTGGTCGAGTGAAGAGGTGAGCTTAGGCGCAAAGTAGGGGACGTGTCCCAGGTAAGGGCAGCTGTCGTTGCGCTCATCAACGATGCAAAGAACGTTATCGTAGGTCATGGTTGAACCGATTTTGGCGATGGCCTTGGCGGCAGGCGCGACAATAATCTTGAACGGTGCAATTGGCACCATGGTATTTCCTTTCGATCTTGGCATTCGTTGGTTTTTTTACCACAACCGTATTATGGAATCAAGTGGGTTGTGCGGGGAATGAGGGTCGTATGAGCTTCGCATTTTTTATCTACACGATTCTTGTCATGGGCGTTGGATTGGTGACGGCATCAACTGCGCTCGTAATATGGCTCATGACTCGTCGACGCGATTGTTTGGCGGCGGCCGCGGGTTTCCTTCTCTATATCATCGATATGTCGGTGATCTTCTTTGATGAGTACAACCGGCTCAAATATGACTATACGGTGACGTTTAATGAGCCGCTTCAACACCCGTTGCTGCGCTGTGCGCTGGGCGTGGCGATTCTTGCGTGCGTATGGCTTTGGGTAATGTTTCGCTTGCACGACGAGGTGACCGTTAAGCGAGTTGCCGCATATGTCGTACCGATCGCCGTGCTTCAGCTTGCTCTGGTGCCTCGTACTGGCTTTGCGGGCCAGATTCAGCAATATCTTTTTTGGCTTGCGCGCGATTTGGGAATGGCATTCTGCTTGGTATATGCTTACGCCCGCTATCGCAAGACGGAGAATAGAGCTGAGCGGCTCGATCTTGAGCGCTCTCGGACGTTCTTTCGCATAGCCTGCGTGCTTACCGTGATGGTGGTTATCGAGGATACCTATATGATCCTATTCTGCACGCCTGACGTTGACAACGTGATGGTGAGCGCCTTTTTATGGTATCTGAGCGAGCGGAATATCTCAGAGAATTTATTGTTTGTGGCTGCAGCCGTTCAGCTATTTAAACAGTTCAGCCATATCTTACGTGCGTTCTCGCGTCATCCTCGTGCCGATGAAGAGGTAGCGACAGAGCGCCGTGATGCACGGGAGGACCTTGTCTCGCGAGTTGTGATTTTCTCGGACGAGTATGGGCTTTCAAAGCGCGAACAGGAAGTGCTTACACTCGTATTGCGTGGACTCGATGTCCAAAAGATTGCTAATGAACTTGTGATTAGTCCGGGTACCGTCAAGGCTCACCTGCATCGCATCTATGTAAAGAGCGAAGTCAAGGCGCGTGACGACTTGATTGAGGCATTCTGGCGCTCGTGAGGCTGGAGCGGTCCGGCTGATGGTGTATCGCAGACCGCTCGGCGTAAAGAAGCGACAATAAACTTAGACAATAAAATACCTGTTCAGACGTGTAAACCTGCTTAATCCGTCCGTTCGCTCGGCTCCATCTTGTCAGCTTGTGCTGGAGGTGCGTCAATGGGTGTTGACGCGGGGCGTAGGGCGCTGGACAGACGCCCAACTGCCTGTAGGCACGTGTCACGGGGGGGCGGCAAATGCTCCCTCACCGATTGGGCGCGACGTATTGTGGCGCTTATCCATTGTCCTGTAACGTCTGAGGAGGCTCATATGGACAAAGCGGATTTAGTCATCAAAAGTAATGCTGTGTTCACTGGTGACGGGCTGGCACCGTTCAAGGGCGGCGTTGCTATCGCGGGTGACAGAATTGTTGCGTGCGGCGAAGATAAGTACCTCGACGCTTTTATCGGGTCCGATACCGAGGTGCGCGACTATGGCGATAAGCTCGTCATGCCTGGCATCATCGATTCGCACACTCACTATGTCCAGGGCGCCTTTTTGTCCGATCCCGATTTCTCCGTCAATCTCATCGATTGCACAAGCTTCGAGCAGTGTATGGAACGCGTGCAGGCGTTTGCCGAAGACCACCCGAACAACGAGTGGATCGTGGGCTGTCAGGTTATCCAGTTCCAGTGGGACGTGCCCGAGATGCCTACGGCGGCAATGATCGATGAGTACATTTCGGACCGTCCGGTCTTTTTGCAGCAGGTTGACATGCACACGTTTAGTGCCAACACCTGCGCAATCGAGAAAATCGGCGTTACTGCTGAAACGCCAGACCCATCAGGCGGCAAGATTCTTAGGGATGAAGCTGGCAACCCCACTGGGGTCTTCTCGAACAACGCGGGAGCCCTTTTCATGGATGAGGTATACAATCCTGCCCCCGAGGTGGCTAGTGCTTCCTTAGCAAAGACCGCGCATCGCGCCAACGCTCTCGGTATTACGACAGTCGGCATGGTTAACCCCACTTTTGTGAGCATGGATAACCCCTATAAATTCCTCGCGGAACTCAACCGCAAGGGCGAACATCCGTTGCGCGTGTTCATGTACACAGACCTTTTTGAGAACGAGACCATGACGCTCGAGGAGATTCGGGCGAAATACGACTTCCCGGGCACGCAAGTCGAGTGGCATGGCTTTAAGCAGTTCATTGACGGCGTGTGCTCCGATCATACTGCTTGGATGCTCGAGCCCTATGCTAATGCTCCCGAGACCTGTGGCGAGCCGGCTGAGGAACCAGAGCGCGTGCGCAAAGCCATCCTTAAAGCGCTTGAGTGGGGTGTCGACACGCGCATCCATGCCATAGGCGATCGTTCCGTACGCTTTATCCTCGACTGCTTCGAGGAGGGTGAGAAGCGTTACGGTCTTATGGGCTGTCGTCACTCCATGGAGCACAACGAGACTGTTCAACCTGAGGATTTGCCGCGCTATGCGGAACTCGGCGTTTGTCCGGCTATGCAGCCGTGGCATATGCTGCTTGATATGGCCGACTTGGCAAAGGACGACGCCGTTGGTCCCGAGCGCGCGGCGCTCTCGTGGCCAATTCATAGCTTGCTTGCGAGCGGTGCCTGCGTGCATCTGGGCTCCGACTTCCCGGTCGTGGGGCTTGAGCCTATGGAGGAAGTCTATGGAGCGGTCTATCGCATGCTCGAGGATGGATCTAATCCTGAGGGTTGGTTCCCCGAGGAGCGAATCACTATGGCCGAGGCCCTGCGCGCATACACCTACGGCGGCGCCTATGCTATGCATGCCGAGGACCGCATCGGCACACTCGCCTGCGGCAAGCAAGCCGACATCTGCGTACTCGACCGCAATCTCTTTACCTGCGAGCCGGCAGACGTTCTCGGCGCCACAGCTGAGCTTACGGTGGTCGCCGGTAAGGTCGTCTACGAGAAGTAGCCCCACAGTCTTTCAATCTCTCAAGGAAAGGGGAGAACCATGGCAGAAGAAACAGCCGCTGTCGTTGGGGAGGAGCACGAGCTCGCCTCAAAGCCGATTCCAGAACTCGTGCGCCGCTACACAATTGTGACCGGTCAGGGCATGCTCGCGCAGATCATTATGGTCGTGCTCGAGGGTCTCGTGATGGGCTGGGGCCTGGGCTCTCACGGTCTTGCTTGCGTCTCGATCATCATGTCTGTCGAGTACATCAATCTGGCCTTCGGCAACCTCTTCGGTACGGGCGTACCGGCCGTCGTGGGCAACCTGCTCGGCGCCGGCGACATCAAGGGGGCGAGTAAGGCATTTAGCCAGGGTTTCTGGCTCACGACGATTGTTTCGGTCCTGCTCGCCGTCGTGATGGCAGCCCTCACCGAGCCCATCTGTGCATTCTTTGGCGCAACGCCCGATATCATGGCTGACACGGTCGCCGGCGTGCGCACGTTCGCCGTGCTATTGCCGCTCACAGTCATCGGCCAGATGGTCACCGCCGTTATGCGCGTCGATGAGAAGGTCCAGGTCTCGGCAAATCTCATGACCGTATCTGCCATCGTTGCCATTTGCTGGCTTGCGCTCTCGACTTTCGTACTCAAGCTCGGCGTCATGGGTGCCGGCGTGTACTATGGCCTGTCCATTGGTATCTGGGCCATCGGCATCTTCTGGTATGTTGGTGGCAAGAAGTCTCAGCTCCAGATCAACCTGGTCGATCTCAAACTCGACATGGGTATCTGCGGGCAGATCGTTAAGATCGGCTTCCCGTTCTTCCTGGTCCAGGGTGCGACATTTGTCTTCAATACCGTTGCCAACTCGCTGCTCGGCACGCTTGGCGGTGACATGGGTTCGCTCTACATCGCTGCCTTCGGCGTAATCAACGGCTACATTCTCTACATCACCATGATGGTCGCCCAGTGCTTCTCCTATGGTCTGCAGCCCATCGCTGCTTTCAATGCCGGCGCCAAGGCCTGGGCTCGACTCAAGGAGACGCTCTCCTGCACACTCAAGTATCAGATTGTTGTGCTGCTTATGGTCACTGCCGTCCTGTGGGCAGCTGCAACGCCGGTCTGTGCGTTCTTCGCGGGTTCCGACCCGGCACTTGTCGAGGTCGCTGCCAGCGCTACACGTATCGTAGTCCTGGCCGTCGCGCTTGGGTACCTTGCGATGACCATGTCCATATACTATCAGGCGGTCGAAAAGGTCGGCGTCGCTACGTTCTGCGGCCTGCTCCGTTACGTGATTTGTTCCGTGCCGCTCATGTACTTGCTTGGCGGTATGATGGGTGCGCAGGGCGTTTGGATTGCCTTGGTTGCAGCCGATGCCATTACCGGCCTGGTTTCCATCGCACTTGCTGCAAAGGAACAAAAGCGCCTGAATGGGTTCATGGCGTAGTCTAGGGCTTATAGGACATAATGTGTGTCCACGTTGGGGGTATCGGCGCAGGCCGATGCCCCTTTTTCAGCCGTTTAAATTCCGTGCCCGCTTTTAACCGCTCGGACAGAATGTGTGTCCGGTTGCCTATCGTTACCGCAGGTAGATAACCTTTTCCGGAACCGTTAAATACCCTTTCGGAGGAGGTGTCCATGAAGGCCGGCTATTGCCCTTACTGCGGCGGTCGGGCCAAGCGCAACGGCAGGACCTCATCGGGGTCCCAGCGGTGGAGGCGCACGGCCCGCGGCGCGTCGACGACGGTGAGGTGCGACGACACCGCGACGAGGTGTCGGCGGGGACGCTGTTCACCCCTCCCTCGATCACGTTGCTTGACCGCGGACCATTTCAGGCAGATGGCATTATCGAGCGTGGGCGTTCTCGTAGGCACCTTTGATCTCCTCTGGCAAATTGTCGGGAATCAGCGCTTTCACCCTATGCTCGCCGCCATCCTGAATCGCCTGCTCGTAGTACCAGCATTTGAACTTCAACATGTCCAGCGCGCGGTGCATCTCCTCGATCTCCGACTCCATGTGGGCCTTTCGCTCCTCGAACATGGCCTTGCGCTTGGGATATGTCGATGGGCCCTCCGCGCACCATTCCATGAACAGACGGATGTCCTTGATCTCCATCCCCGCCTTCTTCAGGCATTCGATGACTCGAAGCTCCTCGAGTTCCGTATCGCCGAATCGGCGAATGCCGGACGCCCGCTCCAGCCCTGGGAACAATCCCTGCTTGTCGTAATACCGCAGCGTGGAAACGGGCAGACCGAACATCTCCGCTACCTGTCCGATTGTGTGCATGGTCCCTCCGGACAAATCTCGAATTCATTCCTTGACCTAAAGTCAGGTTTAGGTATTACCTTCATTCTCGTCAATATGAATCGCGAGTTCAAGGGGTATTCCGTAATGAGCAAAACGGTTTTGATGGTCTCTTCAAGTCCTCGAAAGAATGACAATTCCGAGACGCTGGCGGATGCTTTCGCCAAAGGCGCACGCTTGCCGGAACGGTTTTCGCCGGCGGCGTGAACGGCGTGGGCGAAATCGCCGGACATCCCGCACTTGAGCAAGCGCGCCGAATGGGCATGGGAGTCTAGGCGCGGCTCAGCTGCGCGGAAGCAGTTTTGCACTCAAAACCATCGACAGGAGGAATCAAACATGACGATTAAGCAGACAGCGGGCAGAGATACCCTGGGGGACTTTGCCCCCAAATTCGCACAGCTCAATGACGATGTGCTGTTCGGCGAGGTGTGGAGCCGAGAAGACGGGCTCTCCCTTCGAGACCGCAGCGTGGTGACGGTGGTGGCCCTGATGGCGCAGGGGCTGACGGACTCTTCGTTCCAGTATCATCTGATGTCCGCAAAGAACAACGGGGTGACCAGGGCGGAGATAGCGGAAATCCTTACGCACGCGGCGTTTTACGCGGGATGGCCCAAGGCGTGGGCGGCCTTCCGCATGGCGAAGGAGGTCTGGGCGGATAGCGATGCCGCCGACGCAAGAGCTAAGCATCAAAACGAAATGGCCTTTCCCGTCGGTGCCCCCAACGACGCATTTGCGAAGTACTTTATCGGGCAAAGCTACCTCGCGCCCCTTTCCACCGAGCAGGTCGGCGTCTACAACGTGACGTTCGAGCCCGGCTGCCGCAACAACTGGCACATCCATCACGCCAAGAGCGGTGGGGGACAGATCCTCGTCTGCGTGGCCGGTCGAGGGCGTTACCAGGAATGGGGCAAACCGGCACAGGAGCTGCGCCCTGGCGACGTGGTAAATATTCCCGCGGGCGTAAAGCACTGGCACGGAGCCGCGTCCGACAGCTGGTTCTCCCATCTCGCGGTGGAGGTTCCGGGCGAGGAGGCCTCTAGCGAATGGCTGGAGCCTGTGGACGACGAGCAATACCTTAAAGCGACCGACAAGGAGGCTTAGGCATGGAGCAGCTGAAACTGACGCAGGAATGGGACAAGGTCTTCCCCAAAAACGACAAGGTTGAACACAGCAAGGCGACCTTCCACAACCGATACGGAATCGCGCTGGCTGCCGACGTCTACGTGCCGAAGAACGCGGAAGGCAAGCTGCCCGCTATAGCCGTCAGCGGTCCGTTTGGCGCGGTGAAGGAGCAGTCCTCCGGTCTGTACGCGCAGAAGATGGCGGAGCTGGGCTTTTTCGCAATCGCTTTCGACCCGTCCTATACCGGCGAGAGCGGCGGCACGCCTCGCTATGTAGCATCGCCGGACATCAACACAGAGGACTTCTGCGCAGCGGTGGACTTCCTTTCTGTGCAGGAAAGCGTCGATCCGGAGCGCATCGGCATCATCGGTATCTGCGGATGGGGCGGCATGGCAGTCAATGCGGCGGCCATCGACACCCGTATCAAAGCTGCCGCGGCTATGACCATGTACGACATGACCCGCGTGACCGCAAACGGCTATTTTGACGCCGAGGATTCCGAGCAGGCGCGCTTTGAAAAGCGGAAAGCGCTGAACGCGCAGCGCACCGAGGACTATAAAAACGGCAGCTATGCGCTGGCGGGCGGCGTGGCCGATCCGCTGCCGGAGGACGCGCCGCAGTTTGTGGCGGACTATTACGCCTACTACAAGACTCCGCGAGGCTACCATCCCCGCAGCTTGAACTCCAACGGCGGCTGGAATGTGACGTCCTCGCTGTCGTTTTTGAATATGCCGATTTTGCAATATAGCAGCGAAATCCGCTCTGCTGTATTGCTGGTGCATGGCGAGAAGGCGCACTCCCGCTATTTCAGCGAAGCCGCGTACGGCAAGCTGACCGGGGACAACAAGGAATTGCTCATTATCCCCGGTGCCAGCCACACCGACCTTTACGATCAGATGGACATCATTCCGTTTGGAAAGCTGAAGGCATTCTTTGAGGAAGTAGATACAAGCCCTCGTCAATTGCATTTGCCCAGGTCAGCAAACGGGAATAATAAAACGCGATAATCGGTTTCCGCAGTTTCTGCAATCCCGAATGCCGCCGAATGACGCCGCGTACCTTGCCGCATTCGAGCATGCAATTATTCCTCTAACGGTTCTTCCTGGGCGCCGATTTCATATAGGAATAATGGAACAGCCTCCGAAAAACAGGAGGCTGTTCGCAAGAAAGCATTAATTTACCTGAGGAAATGTCAGAAAGAGGCCTTCCAGTCGGCGTAAGCGGTCTCGTCGACTTCGCCGTGTTCGAGCTCTTTGCGCTTTTTCGCCCAGGACTTGAGCGACTGCGAGAGCTTTGGGGCATGCGGCGCCTTGGGGTCGACCGCCAGGCCCATGCCGTCCTCGCTGGGCACGAGGCCGTAGCTCTCCTCCAGCTGCAGCAACAGGGCCATGAGGTCGCGTGACGTCTCGACTCCGTAGTCCTTGAGCGCGCCTACGGAGACCTCGAGCTCCTTCGCGATCTCCTCCAGCAGCTCGGGCTTCACCGCGCGGATGCCGCTCTCGTAGTGCCTGATCGCGCCCTCGGTGAGCCCCACGGCATCGGCGAGCTGGGCCTGCGTCAGCCCCTTCGCCTTGCGGTACCGCCGAATGTTGTCGCCTGTCGCCATGTGCCCTCCTGTAGATTCATTGGCGTCATTTTATCAGCGTACGCAAATGTACGCGATTCCATTGACGGCACGAATGTGCATGGAGGGATCTGTGCACACGATTGTGCCAAACTTTATGAATGAGCGGTTAAACCAGGATCGTGCAGCTGCCTACAGTGGCTGCTTGTTACCTACGGACGCCATGGCCCGCATTATCTACCGTAGGGGATTGGGGACAAATCCAAGCCTTCTGTGAGGCTTTACAAAAGCTCGCGAAGTCTTTTTGTCCAAAGCGCGAAAGTGCCGTTCTCGACGCATCTTCCGAAATCGTCGCACTCGCACCAGCGATCGGATCTCGCGATTGCAATCATCGAGGCCACGACCAGCTTCTCATCTGCTTTGGAAACGTCCTGATTCACGATCTCCTCGATATCGAGTTCCAACCCATGCTGCGCCAGAATATCGCCATAGCACTTGTATTCGGGATATGCTTCCGCGAAGGCGTATACGTCGTGCAGAAAATCGCGCTTTGCATCCCTTATGGCTTGCAGCCACTTCTTGTGATCGCCGTCAGCCTTACCGTCTTCGAGCCCTTGGCCGACCCCTTCGGCACTCGGCAGATTGTAAAAAGCCAGCATCGCGAGGCCTTCCATCTCGGTTGGGCCATCGTAGGTTTCTCCGGTCTCCGGTCTCATCTCCTCGCAGCCGAATTCGTCTGCCAAATACTTCAATAGCTTTTCGAAACCTTTGGGATATGCATTAGAGCCCCCGTGCGAGCCGTGCCCATCGAAGAGGCTCCATTGTTCGCCGTCGAGCACCGGTGAATCGTAGTAGGTGAACCAATCGTCGGTGCCAAGATCGCAGAGGAATGCCATGAGCGCATCGACTTGCGTCTTGTCCAATATCCCCTGGTTCTCTCCCTGCTCCAAAAGATGCGACTGGCTGTGGCGGAAAGAGTAAGCCTCTCCGTCTTTGCTGATCTCAAAGGAGGAGTGCCCCTGAAAAAACCCGCCTATGCTGAAGCTGAACACGTCATTATCGAATCCACGCACCGGCCCCTCCGTTCTTTGGTTTCCTGCTGCGTATGTGCACTTGCCCTCATGCGTATTTAATTGGCGTCATTCTATCAGTGTACGAGTTTGTACGCGATTCTATTGAAGTACGGATACGTACGATTATTCTCGGGATTATCAGCGTGCATATTCGTACGAATAGACAGGAGGTCCAAGATGGAACAGCCGGTTGCGCGGACGCAGCGGGTGCTGCGCGATTCCATGAAAGGGCTTTCGGAGCGGCTCCTCGCCGTGTGCGACGCCGATGAGCTTGATGCGGACCTCCAAAGGCAGCTCGCCCTGGTCATGGAGATCTTCAACGGGTTCGGCGAGGTGCCACTGTCCGGAAAGCGCGCAACGCGCAAGAAAGGGCCCAGACGATCTCTTCGGGATGCCTCGGCGCTAACCTGGGCTACGCCCTCGTCGAGCCGCCGCGACACACCGTGACCTTGCATGAGTAGACTCGCCAGCAGAACTCGGGATCGTCTTCGATGCCGTCTTCTCCGAAGCAGGATACTTCTCTGACGCGGCATGCGAGCCATTCGCCGCCGTTAAGGTTTTCGAGAGCTTTCTGGAATAGCTGGTCGTCGTAATCGTGGTAGGGCTCGTAGGGAACTGTGGATCCATCGGCCAGGTGGAACCTGTAGCCCCATTCGCTGATGTCCTCCGAGCACGGACGCACCTCGAGAAGGTCGCCCTCCTTGAGAGAGGCCGCCGACCTCTCGAGGTCCACGTCGCGCTCGGTTTCGCCTTCCTCCCAGGTGGATTCGGACCAAAGGTCCGCTATTCCGATCTTCTTGACGCCCAGCGGAGCGTCGTCCAGGAAATCGTCCGGAGTCACATCCCTGAGGAACGCCTTAGCACCCCGGATAGCGATGGCCTCCTCGAGCGTCCGCGCCTCCGCGTATTCTTCCGTCTTGTAATCTTCGACAGTGAACTGCTCACCCTCGTATTTCTTCGGCCTTGGCAGGCCGAGATCCTCGTCGTTCATTCATCCCGCCTTTCTCGGTTTGCCTGCGGTTACTCGCGGATCTGACTCTTTCTAGTTGAGGCATGAAAGAACCGTCGGCGATTCCGCTTGCGATACCGCCGACACCTCGCATAATAGCCCGCAGATGCTCGCACTCCTTTTCGCCACTCATTATCTCACGGCCACATAAAGCGCAGGAGGCGTTGAAGCACGTGAAAGGGTGAATCGCGACCGCCCCTCAGTCGGCCTGCATGGTTCCGACTACAGGAATCTCTGATAACTTCCACTCCTCAGCGTAGAGGACCTCGTTCTGGGCCTCCAAAATGCGCGCGGCGTCGCCGATGCGCTCGACGCATCTCTCGCTTATCGACCTCAGGGCCACTATGCCCTCGACGTCGAGCGGATCCAGCTGGTCGGCGTGTGCCAGGGACTCGAGCAGCTGGTCCAGGCCCCTCGCCAGCCTTCTGGCATCGCTCACGGCATCGATCAGCTCCATGCGCTCCAACTTCTCTTTGTAACCCAGCATCGCTTTGCCTCCTTCTTCTGACGGACGTGTTGCGCAGCACCGTAGCCGTTCCATGCGGAGAGCCATCTCCCCGCCGGCGATCCCGTGCGCATATCCGCCGCAAGCGGCGCGGGAAATGCCGTCCCGTTTCGGATCGCGGCAGATTCAAATTGGCCGAAGGAAGAAGCCGCTCGAAGGCGGCATAAAAGGTGTCAATGGAATCGGGGTAGATTCAGATTCAATGCACCCTCTCGTATTGGGTCGAGAAGAAGAGGTAGCCCTTGCGGACGAGCTGCTCGGTTTTGACGGCCGTGGTCACCAGGGCCTCACCCCCGGCGAGGAGTACACCGTCACCGGCACCCTCATGGACAAGGAGATGGGCAAGCCCGTCCAGTCGGGCGGCAGGGACGTGACGGCCACGGCCGCGTTCACACTCGAGAAGCCCTCCGGCTCCGTGAGCCTCTCGTTCACGTTCGACGGCAGCGCGCTCAAGGACCACGAGATTGTTGCGTTCGAGCCTCTCTCCAAGGACGGCAAGGAGGTGGCGGCGCACGCCGACATCGAGGACGCCGGCCAGGCCGTGAAACTCGTCGAGGAGCCGTTGGCTCTTACGACCCCGATGCTCAAGCCCGGGCTTCCCAAGACAGACGACAGCGTCCCCCTCATCCCGCTCACGTGCCTGGCCGCTGCGGCCGCATGCGGCATCGGGATACTGCTCCTGATGCGCAGGAGGGGCAATTGGATCGAAGAGGATGAAGCGACAAGGTCGCATTGGTAGTCAATGCCAAAGTCAAATCAGTTTAATCTATGGGGCCGTCTCGATTCTGAGGCGGCCCCACTCTAACAATCAATCAGAGTTTTACGTTCAGTCTGCGCAACGTTTCCAAGGTTTACAGCTGCAGTTAAAACACTGTGTCAATCATCAGAATTAGTCTCATTCGAAGATACCGACACCTATACCTGTATGAGATAGTGTCATCTAACTGTTTTCGCCGGTTGAGACAGCACGCTTTCCGATTCATCTACCGCAAAAGGCAAACCTGATGGATTATGTTTCAAACAATAAAATCAAGGATAGCTTCGGTCCCGATATGGTCCTCAATTTCGGGACCAACGGGGAGGAGTACAGGCTGCTTGGCGGAATACTCGACCTCATATACCGATCCGCACGCGAGCAAGGGCGGTACCCATACTAATTCGGTGATTGCGACCTCGGTGCTCGATTTGCGGGCGCTAATCCGTATCTTGCAGCAGAGCATGTCGAGTTCCCTCATTTCCCTGATTGCTTACTTGTGAATGACAACTATGTCCTGTGCGTCGAGCATTTCCAGATTAACGCTTCGGAGCCTCGGTCGAATTACGACAGCGGGGATGAGTACAGAGCTTTTCTTAATAAGCATCGCGGCCTCGTTGAGCAGGGCTCCTATGGAAAACTAGAAATCTTGCTTGACGAAGAAGGCATTGCGTTCTCCACTCGAAACCTGGTTGACAGCCTGCTCCATTCCCTCAAATCCAAAATCCCGAAGATTCCTTTGTACAAGCAAGCCGCTCGCGAATATATCGAAACAGGCACCAGTATCGCTTCGGTGCAAGAGGATCTGGCCAAACGCATGGAAGTCTGGTTTCTCATAGAAGACGTCACCCCGACGACATCAGCCGATTCGCTTTTCTCGAGCGAAGATGTACTCGGTGTCATGGATGAATGCGATGGACTTGAGGGCTTATCTATGCCCACGTCCCGTTTGCCGCCAAGCTGCCGAGATTTACGCACGAAATCATCTTCATCCACAATGACAAAGATGCGTGCGCCCAGCTCAGGGTCCTGGTATCGTGTAACTTAGACCAAGCAACCGCTCAGTGCATCGAGAAAGAAGACGTTCATGGCGAATGAAACAGTGTTCGAAGGACCAAATCGGAACGCTCGCGAAACGGTGCTCGAGGCGCGGGGTTTGGACAATGGCAAGACGCATGCGAGCAGGATCGCGCTGCCTGATGACATATCCGAGAAGTACGAGTATGTTCGCGACCTGCCTTCGGGCGCCGAGTCGGATGCAATCTTGCTCAAGGACAGGCAGTCTGGCAAAGAGGTTTTCTTCAAGTATTACAGGCCCGGACTTTCTCCTGATCCTATGGCAATGCTGCTTCTGAAAAGCGCTGACCCACGATATGTCGCAAGGCTCATCGACTATCATGACTCGGATGAGGGCTGCTGGGAGATACAGGAGTACTATCGATTCGGCTCATTGGAGTCTTGGGCTGCCGCAATGGGCGGGGTTTTGAGCGATGCCCAGATTGAGACTGCGGCCAAGGAACTTGCCGGCGACCTGAAGTATCTGCATGGACTGGGGTCCGGCATCGCCCATCGAGACCTCAAGCCCTCCAACATCCTCGTCAAGAGCGACAGCCCCATCACCTTAGTCCTCGCTGACTTTGGCCTCGCTAAGGCCAATCAAAACATCACCCACCTGACAACTACGGTTAAGGGGACCTGGCACTATGCCGCGCCCGAAGTCCAATCGAAACAGTCGAGCGCAAAGTCGGACTGGTTTTCAATGGGCGCGATACTATACGAATATTCAACCGGAAGGTGCCTGTTCTCAGATGCGGACGGAAATCCGGTTACAGACGATGAGGCGCGTGCCCGTTGCATGTCGGGATACTACTCGGCTGATCTTGTGGAGAACCCACGCATCCGGATGCTGGTCACGGGCCTGCTCTGCTGGGACAAGAACGAACGATGGGGCGCAGAAGAAGTCGAAAGATGGCTGGCAGGAGAAAGCCCGGCAATCTCGAACGCTAAGCCGGGCTCCCAGAAGCTCCGTTCAACGTCGCAAAAATCGAGGATCAGCTACAGGGCAACCTTCAGCCCCGAACTTGCCAGGAACTACCCCGATTTGGCAAGGATAATCCGTGACAATTGGAACCCTTTTGCCGATATGCTAGCAGGTCGACCCGATGAGAAACTGATGCGTTTCATTGAGGCCGTCGGCCAGGACGGCGAATACGCAGCAACCGCGCAGGATATCCTAAGAATCATCCCCGGCTCCGATCTCCCCGAATACAAACTGGTTCAGCTGCAGGTGCTGCTCGATCCGTCCACCACTCCTGTATTTCGCGGCATCAACCTTGACAGCGACTCCATAGCGACCGCCATAAAAGGAGCAAGGGGAGGCGATGACGCTTCCGCCGAATGGATCGATGCCGTTGTGGAAACGAAAGCATTTGGCGCCTTAAGCGAAGTCGCCAACTCGAGCGAGCTCGCAAGAGCGGATTACGACCTTGCGAGATGGACGCGTCAGCTTGACGAGGCCTTATCTCTTTTGCCCAGCGAAAACAAGGAGGTCGGCAAGGCGGCAAAGGACACAGCCAACCCCATTCTCGTCGAATGCGCGTTATCCCTCGCCGCGACAGGAGAATCGGAGACCGTCGATTCAATCAATAGACTGTCGGCCGAACTCAGCACCGCCAATTACGTCAGGGAAGAGGAGGCGATCGCGCCCATAAGAGAACTGCTGGAAAGCTTGCAAAGTGAAGATATCGGATTCGCCATCGTCTTCAATGCCTACTTAATGCAGGTTCGTGATGCCGAGGCCGAAAGGGCCATCGAAGTCTATGAGCAGGCGAAGGCGGACATTGAGTCTAGGCGATATGAATCCGCCATCGAAAAGCTCGAGACAATCCCTTCCTATATGGACGCCGATGACATGCGTCAATGCACGCGCGAATTGTTGAGTAGAGCGCAGAGAGATTACGCGGAGGCAATGCAAGAAGCCGAAGCGTCGCATTTCGAGAGGGCTTTAGAGCTGTTCGCCGGGCTCGGAGGATACGAAGACGCTTCCGAGATGGCAGAAGCCGCAAAGAAAGCTGCCGATTTCATGGGCGGTCTGACCGCACCAGAAAGAACATACGAAGAGGAAATCGAAAAGCATACGAAAGAAATAGAGCAGCGCACCCGTGAAGAATCCGAGCTTGGCGCTGAGCTCTCGGACGCACAGGACAGGTTCAACGAAGCGGACGCGCTAGTTCGAGATGCAGAATATGCCCTCGACGTCTTGTGCATGAACGCGGCCGCTGACATCAAAGGTCAAATAAGAGCCCTCGAGGCCGAGATCAGCGGTGCCTCCGCACTGGCCCAATCAAGGGAATCTCAATATCAAATAGCCTTGGCAGCACGCGATAATGCCGACAAGAAGAGAAGTAAAAAACGAATGGAGCTGACGTCGGCAATCGAGGATCTGAACGCGAAGAATGGGGACCTGAAATCACTTGAAGCAAAGATAGTCTTGCTAGCCAGCAAGGTCAAAGACGAGGCAAAGCGTAAATCCGAGGCAGACAAGATCCTCAGAGAGAAAGACGCTGCGCTGCAGGCCGCACTGGCGAGGTTTGAACCGCTGGCCGCTATGGAGGGGAAGCTCATCAAGCCTCGCGGGTTCAAGAACAATCTTTTCGAGGCGAAAGAGGCCGTCGGGAAAGCCCAAAGAGAGCGCGACGACGCTCTGACCGCGAGTAAACGCGTGGAACCCTCTTTGGCGAGCGCTCGCAAATCGCTTTCAACCGCCGAGTCGGACAGAGGCGCGCTATCCACCCGAATTGCGGGTCTCGAGAGAAACATCGCTTCGCTTAAGGCAGACGTTGGGTCCCTTGAGAAAACGCTTGCGGAAAAGGTATCGCAACTTGAAAAGGCGCTAGCGAGCCTCGATGAAGCAAATTCGTCCCTCAGAGGTCTTGAAGAGAAGTTGGCAGAGTTAAATGCGGAAGCCGCGGAGAGGCAGGACCAAGCGCGAGAGGCCAACTCCGAAGAACTGGAGAGGCTGGTAAAAGCAAGAGAGCCTCTGGAGAGAAGGGTCAAGCAGCTATACAAGAAAAAGAAGGACGCCTCTACGGCTGCCGCCAAGCTGAAAGAGGATAGAGACGTGCTGCTGAGCTATCTCGAGAAAGCCAGGAAGAAGAGGGTGAAGAAGAAGATCGACCCACGGGCGCTCCTCTCCTGCTGCACGGTTTTCAGCGAGATCACCGAAACTGGTTATCGGCGATACCTCGGAATCTCGAAGGCGGTCCTGAAAGGCGACAAGATCAGATTCGGAACATATTGCTCGAAACAGCTTGAATGGGACGTTCTGAGGACCAGCAATGGAAGGGCGCTGCTCATCGGCCCCGTCATAGCGAGGAAGGCGCTTGACGATTCGGGAATCGCGAAGTCCTGGGAAGAGTGCAGCCTATTCCGCTGGCTCAACGAGACATTCTTCAAAGAGGCGTTCGGCACATTCGAGCGGGAAGCAATCGGTTTCGCCTGCGATGAACATGGCTTCAAAGTCTCGATTCCCGACAGCAGCGCGGTGTCGGACATATCTTACTTCATCTCGGGTTACGAGCCCTGTTGGTCGGCAGAGCTCGTACACGGAGCAGAGACCTGGGAATACAGGCAGTATGAAAAGCAATACATAAAAGATCATATGAAGAAAGACGACTGTAAGGGAATAATCGACCGGGTCAAGAGCGTGGTCGAAAGAGACTTTACAGTGCAGATGATGATGCAATCGCATTCCGGCTCGATAGACGATGTCATCTTCGAGGACATTATCGAAGACAGCTCACGCTACCTGTCGCTGCTCAAATTTGATGAAAGGAGGACCTTTGGCTGGTTTATGCACGACACCGGGGATTTAGGCTCGAGCATTTTTGAGAGAACGCTTGAAAGCCTTCGTGGCGAAGCCCTGGCAAGCTATACAGAAGACCCCTATGTCGAAGAGAGGCGCGCCTTAATGTTTAAGGGGAGCGCGCTAGAGAACGGTGGCAAAGCCCTCACCGAAGAAGCAGATGTGAGGCCCATCGTCTGGATTCCATACTATTTCGGAACGAGAGGTGACGAGGATTAGGCCGGCGATTTTAGGATTAGGCAAGTTGAACATGTATTGTTTGAGACGCGGACACGATAAGAAGGTATGGCATCTTTTGGAGGCAACATGAGCGGGCCGAAAGGGTACGGATATAGGGTAATCAGCGAGGAGGAGAGGCAGAGGCGCGAGGATGCTGCGCGCCTCATTCGCTGCACTAAACTCGTGTCAAGAATTGAAGGTCTTCTCGACATCGCAGCCCGCCTCGGTGTTTCCTGCGAGGTGCCCGATTGCGTCAAAGCGGGAGAAGCCTATTCGGCTGATGAGGAATCGCTATTGCTGCAAACGGTCTCCGTGATAAGGGCTGGAATAGACGACGAGCGGAGAAGGCTTCGTGTTTGCAGTATGAGGGCAGAACTGGCCGAGATGATACGGGGGAGCAAGTACCTCGCACCCGATTTGACCGAAGATGATTACATTGCCGCGGCAAAGGATGCCTCGGAATCGTCGAACGATGAATCAATACTGACGCACGCGCTTTACCTCGCCACGCAAGATGTCAAACGCGCGGAGGCTGAAGGCACGGCCCATTCTGCAGCGAGGTCGTACGCAAGTTCTGTGCCAAAGCTATCGTTCGAGGTCTCCCCTGCGAAGCGGATGAACGGCGAGATGGACGATTCGGCGATCTCGGGAACGCTTTCTTCGGTTGCAGACGCGATATCGAATCTGCGCGACGACGGCAATCGGCAGATTGCGAGGGGGAAGCTTGAATGCATAGCCGGGCTCCCTGATCGTTCAACTGCCAAGGGCGAATTACTGTCGTTGAAAAACTGGGTCCATTGGATTCTCGATGGCGAGAGCTGGGCGGAGCTGGCCGCCAATGAGATCGCGCGAATCGACCACGTGGAATCCGAGCTTGCCGACAAGGCGAGAATAATGTCAGGGAGCGTTTCCTCTAAAAGCGCCTTCGCCGCGCTAAAAGAGGCTGTGTCCGAAGCGCTCGCAGAACATGAGAGAGCGGAAGACGCGAGATATGTCCAGGACGCATTACAAGAGGCTCTGGAGGCATTGGGCTTCACCATAGGAGAGGGGTTTTCGACGACCGATTTCGGGGAAGTCGGCGTCGCAGCGCATCCAGCGGTGCCTGGATACGGCGTACGGATCCAAAACAATCCGAAATCATCGCAGATTCTCACGCGCATCGTTTCTTATTCTGAAAGCACGCCCGGCCAAGATGCCAAGGCCGAACGAATAACGTGCCCGATGGTGTACTCATTGGCCGATGAACTTCGGGACCATGGTGTCAGCATGGAGCTAACGACAGAAAAGGCGCCCGGCGAATGCCGCGTCGCGCGCAGTACTGGGCTGCAATTTGGCCAGCGGAGCATATCGGCAAAGAAGACCGCAAAGGCCCTTGAAAGGACGATGTAGTGAGCGGCGCGAATCAAAACACAGCGGAGAAGCAGAATCTGAACATGCACTCTGGGGCAGGCGAAGGCCAAACGGCCATCACGCCTCGCCCCGAAAACGAGGAAGACGCGTCCTGGCTCGATGCCGGCAACAAGGACACCCCTCTTTGGATCAGGACGCTGCACGCCTCCCTTCCCGTCTCCGCGGTGACGGTTTTGTATGGGGCCATCCATGACCTTCACCCGATTCAATTGGTCGATGAGCTGCGTCCCGATACGACGCTGAACGCAATATGGCAAACTCTCAGCGCTTCCGGCTTTAAGTGCCTGCTGGCTTTCGACACGCTCAACGGCCTGTCCATTTCGCGAATGGCGGACGATGTAAAAGAAAACCAGGTGATGAAAAAGCTTGAGGAAGTGGTCCCGTCGAGCGTCCTCAATAACCTGATGCGCCCAGCAAAAGACAGGTTCGGGTCAAGGCTCCTGTCGAACAACCAAGGCGCAGATTGGGCAGGACTTGAACTAGTAGCCAAGGCGGTAGCCACAAGTGATTCTATCCCCATGAGCCTGGTTGTTGGCTACGCTTCCCAAGCACTCTCCGATTATCAATCGCCAAACGACACTCTCCATGAACTCATGCTCGAGTGCCTCCAAATCGCAAATGAGCATGTGCTTCTGGACGATAAACTGCTCAGGTTCCCGAAAGGCGCGAAGACGGGGACCCTCAGGCATCCGGTCATCTGGCTCGTGGACAAGCTTGACGACCTTCCGGCATGGCTAACCCGCGGTGATGGAATCAGGCAAATCCCAATATCACACCCCAGTTACGACATGCGATACCGCATGGCTCAGCTGTTGCTCAAGGGCCATGTTGGCGAAGACGGCAGAGATGACGTGGCAAGGCGATTCGCAGATGCGACAGAGGGTCTTTCGAGCCGGGGCATGTTCGAGACAATCCAGCTTGCCAGCGAATCCGGCTCTGCCGCATCTGAGATAGAGAACTCTGTTCGCATGTACCGGCAGGGTCTTTCCGAGAATCCTTGGCAGAGCAATCGCCTCCGCGAGCAACTCGCGAACGGCGAAGAGGTCCTCAAGCAGCGGGTGTACGGTCAGGACGAAGCGGTGTCGCGCGTGCTGGATATACTAAAGAGATCAGCCTTAGGTCTCACCGGCGCGCACCAGAAGAAGGCATCGTCGGCGCCCCGTGGCGTGCTTTACTTCGCCGGGCCTACAGGTGTCGGGAAGACCGAGATGGCGAAGGCGATTACCGAGCTGGTTTTCTCCGACGAGCGGGCGCTGATCCGCTTCGACATGTCTGAGTTCCAAGACGACCATGCGAAAATCCGTCTGATCGGCGCGCCCCCGAGCTACGTTGGCTTCGGCGCCGGAGGCGAACTGACCAACGCGGTCATGCAGAGGCCGCATTCCATCGTTCTCTTTGACGAAATGGACAAGGCCGGAAGGCAAGTTTACGATCTGTTTCTACAGATTCTTTCGGACGGCCGCCTGACCGATGGCAGCGGCAGAACCGTCGACTTCACAGACACGTTGATCATATTCACATCCAACCAGGGAGTTGCGGCGGCAGGTAACCTTCTTGATTTGGACATGTCCGATTCAGTACAGGCATCCCGTTATGAACGGACGATACTGGACGCAGTGAAGAGCCATTTCACAGAACGGTTGAACCGACCTGAGCTGTTGGGCCGCATAGGCGACAATATCGTCGTGTTCAACCCAATCCAAGGCGACGAGGCCGTTACCCTTGCGATTAAGTTCATCGAGACCATCCTTTCCAACATACGCATTCGGGTGGGAAACGAAGTGACGATCGAGGAAGGGGCCCTTAAAGAACTGATTGCGATGGTAACCAGCCTCGATGTTCTCAGAAATGGAGGCCGGGGTATAACGACGGAGCTTGAGACCCGATTGACCAACCCGCTGGGACGGGTGTTGTTCAACTACCCAGCCGGGGCTTCTCTCGTTGTCACGGCACTTGCAGAAGACGTGCTTGGCAGGCCCGATGTCGTGATTGAGGCACGATGAGCATCCGTTTATCCCGCATAGCATTCCCGATTACCACGCTGGGGCCAGGACGGTATTTCGGCCTATGGGTTCAAGGCTGCAGCATTGGGTGCCCGGATTGTATCTCAAGGGACACCTGGGACAAACATGGGGGATCTCTGGCGGATGAGAAGTGGCTGTCGGATTATATAGTCGGAACCGTTATCGGAGAGAACCTCGAGGGTGTTGTCATAACAGGCGGGGAGCCGACGGAACAAGCATATTCTCTCGAGCAGGTCCTGGCCTCAGTGATTAAGGCCTTACCCAATATAAGCATCGTTTTGTACTCGGGAGTTTCGCGGGAGGAGCTGCTGACAAACCACTCAGGCCTTGCTTCGTTTGTCGACTTGGCCATCTGCGGGCCATACATATCCGACAATCCGTCACAAAGGCCTTTGATAGCTTCGGATAACCAGCAATACGCCATTTTATCAAATCGGGGCGACAAGCTAATTGCGAGGGTATCAGAGATGGGTGTCATTGGAAGCATCCAGGTTGCTGTTGACGGCGACAACATCACCATGGCGGGCCTGCCGTTTCCGCACGGAATGGAGTTGCTGGAACGCGAATTGCAAAAAAAGGGCATCGTGCTTAGTGAGGTATCGTGGAAGAGATGATGATCTGTCCGCTTTGCGGCCAACAGCATATAAAGGGAACAGACTATTGCCCCGTTCTATTGGCTAAGATTCCCGTTTTAAAACCCAGCACCGAGCGAGGGCGCCTAGAGGATTCCGGGAACGACGTTGAAAGCGATTGCAGCCTGGCAGTATGTGCCAACTGCGGTTATATGGGCATCGCCGGTGAGCAATGCGACCAATGCGGACAGATCATCGCTTCCGAGAAGATTGTGTTGGCATCGATGCCGGACGGTTCGGAGATCCAGCTTCCTGTATCAAGGGAGATTGTTATTGGGCGAGAGTCGTCTTGGGCGGAGGTGGCGGATGCCTTAAGCCGCTGTGATGGCGTTTCAAGGAGACATTGCTCGCTGCGCTTCGACACCCAAGGAAAGTGCGCGACTGTAATCGATCTTGGGTCGACAAACGGCACTTGGATTGGACCGAGTTGCGACCCACTCATGCCAAACGAGGTATTCACCGGAAGGCTTCCCATCGAACTTCACCTTGGTAAGCGAGCAGTTATAATCCTGCGAGAGTGCTAGGCATTCATGGGCGATTGCATTGAAACATATATCGAAGCAGCTGGCTTTACGGATGTCGGTCCCGCGAGAGACGAAAACCAAGACGCTATCGTAATTTGCACGCGAATTGGTTCAGGCGGCGAATCCTATGTCGAATGGAGCGGGAGGCTCTTTGAAGAGGCTGCATCCTTTTCAGTCGTCGACGGGATGGGCGGTTACAAGGGCGGACGGGAAGCTGCTCAGCTTTGCGCGAAGCTCCTTTCGAAGCGACACGTCCCATCAAATGCTGACGAAGCCGACAAGTTTTTAGAGACTTTGTCAAATGAGGTTGACGCGGCAGGAAAAGCGCAAGGGTTCCCCCGAATGGGCGCTGCGTTAGCCACGCTCACAATCTGTGGTTGCGAAGCTCGATTTATCAACGTGGGCGATTGTCGAATCTATGGCATTTCAGGCAATTCAATGGGGCAGATGACCGTTGATGATCGTGTGGACGATGATTCCCCCGGGATTATGCAGGCCCTAGGTCCAACCAGAAAACCGGATTCGCACTACTACAGCCAGATTCTCCAATGTGGGTTGCGGCGTTTTCTCATTTGCTCGGACGGTGTATGGGGAACGTTAGGAAATGACGCGCTAAAGCAGTTCTCTTTGATGCGGCTTCCCCTCAAAGAAATATGCTCAAATGTTCGAGAGAGGCTTTTCGAACTTAACTCGAGCGACAACTGCTCATTCGTAATCGTTGACGTGAACATACGATGATTCATTGCTGCCACCCGCCACATTGCTCTTCAAATTGAGCACGATTATTGCATACAACCTTACTCGCCCATGTGCGCCTGATGCGATTTCTGTTCGTCAGGCCGGAGGTTTGCCTCCTGCTTTCTTCAGATTCCACCTCGCGGTGGACACCCTTGCAATCGGCTGTGCACTTTCCGCTATGGGGCGTGCTGGGGGATCGCGTCGGAAAAGTTGGTGTAAGCAACAAGAGTGAAAGCGTTTGATTGAGGGTGTGGCCCTCGCCTTAGAATCTGAAATCACCACAAGTCAGATTCGGAGAAAGGACGAAGGCCACAATGGGGGGCATAGCAGAGAAGACGGCGGAAGCGGAGCTGATGCCGAGGTTTGAGGACGGCTCGGTCAACTTGCAGGAGCTGGTCAGGAGGCTCGCGGAGGACGTTGCCAACGCGATAATGGCAGCCGAGGCGGAGCGGCTGTGCGGCGAGACCGGCAACAGCAGGAACGGCTACAGGGAGCGGGAGCTCAAGACCTGCGTGGGGACGCTCACCCTCAAGGTGCCCAAGCTCAGGCGCGGCAGCTTCTTTCTCGAGGACGTGATCGAGCGCTACCAGCGCGTGGACCGCGCGCTGGCCGGCTGCGTGGCTGAGATGTACGCCACCGGCACCAGCACCAGGAAGGTGGCCAAGGTCGCCGAGAAGATGGGCGTGGCCAAGCTCTCGAAGGACCAGGTGAGCACGCTGGCGAGGAGCATCGATGCCGACGTCGAGGAGCTGACTGTGTTTCGTCAAGCTCCTGTTTCACTAAAAATCATCGGTCGTTTCAGTCGTCATCATTGAAATTTCTCACAGATCATCACGGTGCCTCGATGACGCCTCGGGAGGCCCCCTCCCGAGTCGGCGGGGCGTCGCATTCAAGGGGCCTCCTTACGCAGGGGCCGCGTCGGCGCGAATGAGCGAGTTGCGCATGCGGTAGCTCTCGCGGTCGTAGGTGACGAGGCCGCCGTGGTGGATGACGCGGTCGAGCATGGCCCCGACCATGTCGGCGTCGCTGAAGATCGCCCCCCCCAGCGCGAGAAGTCGATGTTGGTGGTGAACAGCAGCGAGATCTTCTCGTAGCACATCGAGATCACGCGGAACAGCAGCTTGGCCCCGTCGGGGTCGCAGGGTATGTAGCCCCGCTCGTCCAGGATGATGAGGTCGCACTTCCCCAGGGCGTCCAGCTTCTGCTTGAGCCCTCCCTCCCGGTGGGCGGCGCTGAGCTCGAGGATGAGCTTGGAGGTCTCTTTGAACAGCATCCTGCGGCCCTGGCTGCAGGCGATTGTTAGCGCTAATCTAAAATTGACCACTTTCGCAAACGCATCTCGCCGAATGCGC
>OLNH01000741.1_pt1 | contig 23291 bp, 20 predicted proteins | sample 1643101 | NCBI WGS metagenome assembly OLNH01 (sample SAMEA3136758, study PRJEB25190) | human gut metagenome | biome: human gut; feature: human-associated habitat; material: faeces | place: Austria | collected 2013
CCTGCTTGTCTGTTCAATGACATAAGGTACTAAACTCATATAAACGCCTCCATTTTTCTTTTCGGCTGACTTTTTAAAATCAAGCGGGAATTCCTTGATTTGGTTAAATTAAACTTCTTTTGCAGCGTCTGCAACAAGAGAAACTGCTTTCTGTACAGCCATGTCTTTCTTGATCTGCTCGATTTCACGCTCTCCAAGTAATTCTTTTAACTTGTCAGCTTCCATTTTATACGTTTCAGCCATCTTGGAAATTTCTTCATTTACTTCCTCTTCTGTAGGCTGGATATTCTCAACTTCTGCAATCTTCTCGAGAACAAGTCTTGTCTGAATTCTCTTAACTGCCTGTGGTTTCATGTCTTCCATCATCTTCTCAGCTGTCATGCCTGTGAACTGGAAGTACTGATCCATGGATAATCCCTGGGACTGCATTCTTCTGCTGAAGTCATCAAGCATCTGCTGGCACTGTGTTTCAACCATTGCATCCGGAAGATCCATCTGTGCATTCTCGATTGCTTTATCTACTGCTGCATCTTCTTTTGCACGTTTTGCTTCGTTTACTTTTCTTTCTTCAAGGTTTGTCTTAACGTGTTCTTTGTACTCAGCAAGAGTATCGAACTCAGAAACATCTTTTGCAAAATCATCATCCAGTTCCGGAAGTTCTTTTGCTTCAATCTTCTTAACTGCACATTTGAAGATTGCTTCTTTGCCAGCAAGTTCTTTTGCCTGATATTCTTCTGGGAATGTAACTTTTACGTCTACATCATCGCCAACTTTAGCGCCAACAAGCTGATCTTCGAATCCTGGGATGAATGTGTTGGAACCAAGTGTCAGAGGATATTCTGTAGCCTGTCCGCCGTCGAAAGGTACTCCGTCAACAGATCCTTCGAAGTCGATTGTTACAACATCCTGTAACTGAGCTCCACGATCTTCTACGTTGATTGTTCTGGAGTTCTTCTCCTGCTCTTTCTTAATCTCAGCGTCTACGTCTTCGTCTGTTACGTTGATCTCAGTCTTCGGTACTTCTACACCTTTGTAGTCACCTAATGTAACTTCTGGTTTAGTAGCTACCTCAGCTGTGAAGATGAGTGCTTTTCCCGGCTCAGCCTGTGTGATGTCGATTGTTGGCTGGGAAACGATCTCAAGTTCGCATTCTGCTAATGCTTTGCTGTAGTGTTCCGGGATCAGAGCGTTAACAGCATCTTCAAGGAATACTCCTTTTCCGTACATCTGCTCGATCATTTTTCTTGGAGCTTTTCCTTTACGGAATCCTGGGATGGAGATTCTTCCTTTAGCTTTCTGATATGCGTTCTGCATTGCTTTTTCTAAATCTTCAGCGGCAACTTCGATAGTAAGTTTAGCCATGTTTTTTTCCATTTTTTCCACCTGTAAACTCATGTTACAATGTTCCTCCTTAATTTTCAGGTTATATTTTGCGACTGGTTTTTCAGCTGCGTTATTTCATTCACAGTTTTTACCTATTTCTATATATTCAAGTCTAAGCTCCGCTCCCACTGTTTCCTTTTTAGTAGAAGCGGGAGACCTCTCTATAACTTAATTATATATTTACAGTCATTGTAGCAGTATAGCACAAAAAATATAAAAGTGCTAGTGTTTTTTCGCATAAAAATAAGGGTTTTGGGGTGTTTTTAGCAGGAATACACTACTGATTCTGCGATTTCTTTTGCTTTTTCGTCATTTTCGAGCTGAGCGATCAGGGAAAGTGCGAAGTCTACGGCTGTTCCGAGGCCTCGGCTGGTGGTTATGTTTCCGTCAACCACTACGCTGTCTTCACTGGTCTGAGCACCGTCTTTGGCGATGACTTCCATGAAGGATGGGTAGGATGTGGCTTTTCTGCCTTTGAGGAATCCGAGTCCGGAGAATACGCTTGGTGCTGCGCAGATAGCGGCGATTTTTTTGCCTTTGTTGTTGAAGTCTGTCAGGAGGTCGGTGAGTGGTTTGTAGGCTGCGAGGTATTTGGTTCCTGGCATTCCTCCCGGGAGGACAAGCATGTCGGCATCGGTGAAGTCAGTTTCAGCGAATGTGGTGTCGGTGAGCATGGTGATGCCGTGAGATGTCTGAATCTGGGTGGTTTCTTTGATGGATACGGTTTTGATGTCGATTCCGGCGCGGCGGAGAAGGTCTACTACGGTTAAGCCTTCGATGTCTTCGAAACCGTCTGCAAGGAAGATGTATACTTTTTTACTCATTTTTAGTGCCTCCTGATTATTTTATTTTTTTAATTTTATCTTATTTTTCTGAAATGGATTATAGCATTTTTTCTGGATAGTTACAATGTTTGTTTGGGTTAACACAGCTTGATAAAAATGTGCGAAGCCCTCTGTCTTCTGGAGTTTGCGCTGGGAACTGGCAAAATGTTGCTTTTTACCATATCTCTGGTTTTAAATCTTTTGGTAATGGATTGGGATATGTTTCACCGTTCAAGTTTTCTATCAGTTCTTTTCTGGCTTCATCTGCCAGTTCTGGTTTTTGTAGGAAGTCTATGGCGGTGAGGGCCATAATTTTGGCGGCATAGAGCATTCCTTTATGTGCGATGGAGGATTTGCCCTGGGCTACTGCCTGCCAGGAATGGAGGGCAGTTCCTGCGGCGAATGTAGGGATATTGAGATGGACGGTTGGAACAACCCAGCTTACGTCTCCTACATCTGTGGAGTATTTGAGATCGCTGTACAGATTTTGGTAGGCGATTGGTTCAAAAATTGGTTTCTTCATGGCTTCGGATGCTGTTGATCCGAAATAGTCTCGTGCAATGGTCGGAAGCTGTTTTTTGTCCTGATCAGAAAGCGCCTGCTGGAATTCCTGAGCATAGGTGTATTCCTGCTCTGTATACGGAATTGGGCCGAGTTTTTCCAGGTATGCGTTCATGTGGTCTGCGAGCATTTTGCTGGAAATCATGTTGGAGTAGGCGGCTACCTGGCAGATTTCTACGGTTGTTTCGGTCATGAGGGCGGCGCCTTTGGCGATGTTGCAGACACGGTTGTAGAGTTCTTTCACCTGGGTGATCTTTGGAGCGCGGATGGCGTAGAGAACCTGGGCTCTGGACTGGACTACGTTTGGGGCGTCTCCACCTGTGTCGGTGATGGCGTAGTGGATTCTGGCTTCGTCTATCATGTGTTCACGCATGTAGTTTACCCCTACGTCCATCAGTTCTACTGCATCCAATGCGGAGCGGCCGAGTTCAGGGCACATAGATGCATGGGCCGGGGTTCCGTGGAATGTGAAGAAGACTCTGAAGTTTGCTTTTGTGCTTCCGTAACATGCACGTCGTCCCTGTTCCGGATGCCAGCAGAGAGCGAGGTCGCAGTCGTTGAAATAGCCATCACGTACAAGGAATGCTTTGCCGCCTGCGTTTTCTTCGGCGGGGCAGCCGTAATAGCGGATCGTGCCTTTCAGGTTGTGTTCTTTCATGAAGTCTTTTAATGCTATAACGGAGGCAAGGGTTCCCGTTCCGATGAGTTGGTGGCCGCAGCCGTGTCCGCAATCATTCACGTACACTGAGCGTTGGTTCTGTTTCTTTTTTGATTCACTTTCGCATTTTAAATTTTGTGTTGGTTCTACTGGAGTTCGCTCTGCTGCATCTGCTTTCTGTGAAAGCCCCGGCAATGCGTCAAATTCTCCGAGAAATCCTATGACCGGTTTTCCGGAACCGTATTCTGCAATAAATGCAGTTTCCTCTCCTGCCAGATTTGCTCTGACGGAAAAGCCCTCTTCCTTTAATGACTGTTGAAGTAATTCAGAGGATTTATATTCCTGAAATCTCGGCTCTGCAAACTCCCAGATTTTATTACTGATTTTGGAATAGTATTCTTTTTTACTATCAATTTTTTCTGATATTTCTTTTATGTATTCATCCATATATTTTTCTTCCTGTTCTATGATATTTCCTGTTCTATGATATTTCCTGCTTTTTTCCATATTACCTGTAATATTTTACCTCAAGCAGATATTCACATGTTACCCCGCGGCCTGATTTAGATAAAATATGCATTTTCATTATTTTTTATCTATGCTATTATCATTATAGCACAAACTAAAAGATTGACACATTTTAACTCAATGGAGGATCACAAAATGGAAATCGAACGTAAATTTTTAATATCCAAAGAAAACCTGCCTGCAAATCTTGACTCTTATCCACACCGCAAACTGGAACAGGGCTATTTATCCACCGCACCGGTAGTTCGTATCCGCAAAGAGGATGATAACTACTATCTCACCTACAAATCCAAAGGTCTTATGACCCGAGAAGAATATAATCTTCCACTTACAAAAGAATCCTACGAACACATGCGTCCAAAAGCCGACGGAATCCTCATTTCCAAAACCCGCTATCTTATTCCAGAAAAAGACGGGCTCACCATCGAATTAGATGTATTTGATGCACCATATGAGGGACTCTACCTCGCGGAAGTGGAATTTCTTTCTGAAGAACAGGCACTCAGTTATACTCCACCTGTGTGGTTCGGAGAGGATGTTACGAATTCCGGCAAATATCATAACAGTCGTTTGAGTCAGGGGAATTTATAATTCATTCTCACCAACAACATAACCAAAAGAATTTATAATATCATTGAAAAAACAGCTCCGAAATATTGTTCTGTTGATATGCATTTGCAGGAATCGTAGTAACTCTAAGGTTCTGGAAATTCGCGTTATAAAAAATCCGCCCACTGTCTGAGCCGCATAGCGGCGAGTTTGGGCGGATTTTTTATGGTTTTAGCGGATTTTCAGAACCTTAGAGTTCCTAGATTCCGAAACCGCATATCAACAGAACAATATTTCGGAGCGTCCCTCTTATAAAAACAAATTTACATTCTTTTTCCTTTTTCAGCAGCTCCATTTAAGGCTTCGAAAACAGCACTTCTGAATCCGTTCTGTTCAAGGATTCGTACTCCTTCAATGGTAGTTCCTGCCGGGGAGCATACCATGTCTTTTAGTTCGCCTGGATGCATTCCTGTTTCCAGTACCATTTTCGCACTTCCGAGTACGGACTGTGCTGCGAACTGATAAGCCTGTTTTCTTGGCATTCCCTGAGCTACTGCTGCGTCTGCCATTGCTTCTACGAACATGAATACGTAAGCCGGTGAGCAACCACTTACAGCACCAACAGCATCCATCAGACGTTCCGGAACTACTTCTGTACGGCCGAAGCTGTTTGTGATCTCGCAGATCTGATCCAATTCTTCTGCTGATACTTTCTCATTAGCACATACGCCTGTCATTCCTTCACCAACCTGAGCAGGTGTATTTGGCATCATTCTCACTACTTTCAGAGGTTGTCCACATTTTTCCTCCAACCACGCAAGAGTTTTCCCCGGTGCAATGCCTACAACTGTGTGTTCTGATGTCAGTTCATCTTTTACTTCGTTCAGTACTTCTTCATAAAACTGTGGCTTCACTGCCAGGAAAACCAGCTTTGTATTTTTTACTACTTCACGGTTATCCAGAGTTGTTACAACACCCAGTTTTTCTTTGCTTCGTTTACTTCCCTCTTCTGTAAGGTTGGAAACAATGATCTCGTCTTTCTTGTAGAGTCCTTTTTTCAGCATCCCGCTGATCATTGCGGAACCCATATTTCCACATCCGATAAATCCGATTTTCATAATCCTGCTCCTCTCGTATAGTCTGACTTATTTATAATAGTAGTTATTTTGTAGCTGCTTTTTCGCATATTATAGTACAATCCTTTAGTAAAGTAAAGCGTCACTTCATGGCATTTTTTTTCAAAATCAATTAGCCTAGCTCCTTCCATTTACAGCTACCAGAATAACGTTCATTATCTCAAAATCTCCTCAATAGTTGAAACCGTACTGAACGTTCCTTTATTCTGGGAGATAATCGTCTTCATTCTCTGCAACTCAAAGTAATTCACATAACAGATCAGTGTCTTGTTCTCTCCGGCGATCAGAAACGGAAGAAAAACAAGAAGAACACATAAAGAAAGGTTATAATCGGTAAGTTTGCTGATAATAATGGCAATTCCGGCAGTTCCGTAATCAATGGCATCATTCGGAAGCAGAATACAGGCTACAGAAAAACTTGCCAAAATTGAGCCAAGAACAATTGCCATATACGAGATAATTATATGGATTTTTTTATTCAATACGTCTTTCCCTCCTCCATACTATAAAAACTGAAAAAAGGCATTTTGCATAATCGCAAAACGCCTTCGTTTCAAATTTAATGTATTCTAACACGTTAAATCAACAGTGTCAAGAATACGGTAATGTCTATTTTTTTCCTTTACAATAACCTCTTCTCTTATTCTGGCTGACAAAGAAATGCCACACCGGGAGCAGATACAGATAAATCGCCGCGCACACACTCATTGTCGGTGCACCGATAAATGCCAGCGGTACCGCCGATGCAATCGACCAGGGGATCAGCGGGGCGACTACAACTGCTGAGTTTTCCAGTGAAAGTGCAAATTCTTTTTTATCCGGGTTGTTTTCTCCGCAGAGCTGGTTGGTCAGCATAATGGATAAGGTCTGGTTGCAGGATACGGCTGCTGTCACAACAGAAGTCAGCAATGTTGTTCCGAATGGTGTGATTTTGCTGTTCAGTTTTCCAACCAAGTCTTTGATTCCATGAAGAAAATCCGTTCCTTTGAAAATGCCGGAATAGCAGGAGGAAATGCCTACGATAGCGATAACTTTCATATTGGAAAGGATTCCACCTCCGCCCATCAGTCGGCTAATCTGTATGTCATCCGGCTGAAATCCTGAAATACATAATGCCGGAAGTCCGGAAACCGGGTATTTTTGTATAAGAACTGCGATAAATATTCCGCATAATGCACTAACTGCCAGGGTTCTCTTTACGTTGACACGCAGTGCGGAAAGAATAAGTACTACTGCAACAGGAAGTAATGTCCATACTGACAGATGATAGAATTCTCCCAATATTGTCCGAATCTCTCCATCTGCGGTTCCTGCATGTGTCTGCAGTCCCATAGTCCAGTAAATCGTACAGGAAATAACAAATGGCACTATTGCAGTCTTCGCCATACCTTTCAGATTTTCATATAAATCTGTTTTCGTCAGTTCGCTTACGAGCAGTGCACTGGTAGAAACCGGGGAGCATCTGTCGCCAAAATAAATTCCTGCAAGAATTGCGCCTCCTGCCAGAATATCTGAAACATTCATACTTTTCGCCATGGTCCTGCAGATTACGCCCATGGTAGCCGCCGTTCCAAATGCAGTTCCGGTCAGAAAAGATACCAGAGAACATAAAAGAAATGATGCCAACAGCATAATTGATGGCGCACATATTCCTGACGCATAATAGACAATAAATGCGATAGAACCACTCGCCCGCCACACTGCGGTCATAATCCCGATCAGAATAAAAGTCAGCAGGATATTCTTCGCAGTCTTCACGCCCTGCCAGGAGAAAATCAGCATCTGTTTCCAGGTTTTCTTTTTTATCAGTCCATATGTAAAAAACAGCACCAGTCCCAGAATCATGGCATATATAATGGTAACTCCGGTAAATACACATAATAAAAGAACTGCTGCAAATATTCCAAGTAATAATAATTCCATAGTTTACCTCCGGGAGTATTATACAGCAGACATCTTTCTTTTTCTATCATATTTCTTTTTTACACTGATTTATTTTGACATCAAAAAACAGAAGTTATGTACAATTTTACACCGTACAATAGCTTCTGTTTTTTTAATATTTTTCAGGCAGTTACCTTTGCAGATACTTTATGCGTTTTTGATTTTTTCATCATTTTATAATAAACCGGGAGCAGCAGTGAGCAGGCTCCGATCCATGCCATTGGGCTGGCGATACATACAGATGTGTAGCCAATCACTCCTGAAAGGCCTACTGTTGCAGCGATTCGCATTACCAGTTCGATCATGCATGCTGCAAACGGTGCACGTCCGTTCTGCATACTTTGAATGGAAGTACGGTATACTGCCAGCAGTCCCAGGATGAAGTAACATGGGGCTACAACTGTCAGGTACATGTCTGAGTAATAGTAGATTTCCTTTGTCGGATCTGAAAGGAACATTCTTACGATCGGATGTCTCAGTAACAGAATTCCGATACACATGATCAGATTGAATGTTTCTGTCTGGATCAGGCAGGCACGTACCCCCTGACGGATACGGTCTGTTCTGCCGGCTCCAAAGTTCTGGGCTACATAGTTGGAGATTGCTGTCATCATCGCATTATTTACCAGTACGGAAAGCTGGTCTGCCTTGGATGCTGCGGTGTATCCTGCAACTGCTGCAGTACCCAGTGAATTTACGACTGTCTGCATGGCAAGCTGTCCGATACACATAACTGACATCTGAAATCCCATTGGAAATCCAGTCTTTAAATGCAGGAGTGCTGCATCTTTTAAGTCTGTAAAATCTTCTCTGCGCAGATGCAGGATTGGAAAGTTCTTTAATCCTACCACCAGGCTCAAAACTGCTGAGAGGAACTGTGACAGGATAGTTGCCCATGCAGCGCCTGCTACGCCCATATGTATCGGTACGATAAACAGGACATCAAGAAAAATGTTCAGTACAGAGGAAAATACCAGGAAATACAGTGGTGTTTTGCTGTCTCCCAATGCACGGAGCATGTTGGAGATCATATTATAGAAAACAGTTGCTCCTGTTCCAAGTAAGACTACAAACATATAGTCATATGCTTCGCCGGAAATGTCAGATGGAATCTGCATCCAGCGCAGGATCTGATGTGCAAGCAGACAGCAGATCAGTGTCAAAGCTATTGTAAATGCAATACTCAACAGTGTAGAAACTGCAACACTCTTGCGCATTCCTTTTTCATCTTTTGCCCCGCATTTCTGTCCGAGACAGATACCGAAGCCACCTGTGAATCCATTTATAAAACAGAATACGAAATAGATGATAATACTGGTAGAACCTACCGCTGCCAGGGAAGTTGCCCCCAGTGTTTTACCTACGATCACGGAATCCGCCAGTGTGTAGAAAAGCTGAAACAGATTTCCCAGAATTACAGGGATCGCGAATTTCAGCAGTGACCAGAACGGATTACCTGTGGTCAGGTCCATTTCTTTTGATCTTGCCATGTTTCTTACTCCTCTCCTTGCACGATGTGCATGTCAACGTTATAATTATCATTACATATAAGATAGAATCGGAGAATTGTAAAATGGCTATGCGTAAAATTCTGGTGGATGACACCAACCGTGAACTTTGTGAACATGGAACTGCTACTTTTCCTATGACAGTCAGTCATGATGACCTCTGGGCTTTTGAGGGGAAAAATGTTCCTATTCACTGGCATAATGACCTGGAAATCAGCGTCCCCAGAGAGGGGGAAGCGATTTATCAGGTTTACCAGAAAATCTATACTGTCAGACCTGGGGAAGCTCTTGTGCTGAACCGAAATGTGCCGCATAGCTGCCATTCACCTAATAACAGTCATGCCCGATACAGTACGTTTCTGGCACGTCCGGATTTCATATATGGCAAATTCGGAAGCGATGTGGAGCGCAATTGTTTCCGTCCTTTCCTGCAGAATTCTGCAGTTCCCTGCATTTTTCTGAACGGAGAAAATGTCTGCACTCAAGACGTGATACAGAAACTCAATGAAGTTGAGGAGATCTTTGATCAAAAGTCCTTTTGTTATGAACTGAAGATCAAAGGTCTTCTCTGTGAAGTGTACAGTCTGATCCTTTGTGAACATCAGAAAGAATTCACAAAATTCATTCCCTCTAACCAGCTTGAACTGGAAAGGCTGGAACAGATGTTGAATTATCTTAATACACATTTTGAGTCTGTTGTTTCTCTGCAGGAACTGGCTAATCAGGTTCATCTGTCCAGAGAGGTCTGCTGCCGTCTGTTCAAAAAAATGACAGGCAAGACAGTTACCGGATATCTGGAAGAATATCGTGTCAACCAGAGTCTTTCTCTGGTACAGAGCAGTCAGTACTCTATGATCCAGATTGCAGACATGACAGGTTTCAGCAATGCAAGCCGGTTTGCTCACGCATTCCGCAAACAGTTCGGCTGCAATCCTGGTGAATACAATTCTCTTAAGCGGCAGAATATCTGATGAATACTTCTATTTCTGCTGCATGGCTAATTATATTTGAAACCTGTCTGAAAGACGATTCTGGTATTGATTTACATGATACAGATATTGACTTTTTAAAATTTAATAAATCTATATTTCTTAATCCTCTCATTAAATACCGCACATCAATCATCAGATTTTTCGCCTAACTTTTGATGTGCGATATAAAAGTCAGTATATATTCCTGTCTTATCTGACAGATTTATTTTTGCTGAAATACCAGTTTCATATCAAATTCAAAATTCTTCTGATCGAGACGGTATTTCTTTGAGAGTTCCGGGCCGCAGCTGTTGGAGCCGATGCCGTTCTGGGCATAGTCCAGGCATAATACTGTGCTGCCGCAGGGCTCAAGTTCGTAGCTATGCGCTTTCTTTGTGAGTTCTTCCTGTGTATAGACAGATGCATTAAATGAGAATGTCTGGGCGCTGACTGCGTAGATGCTCTGGTCTTTGCCGGAAAGTTTTACATAATCGCAGTCTGTATGGCTTCCGTTTTCCTGTGGGCGGAGATAGTCTTCGTGCATATCCTCTACTGCTGTCTGGAATACACCGTGATATCCTGCGTGTCTTTTGTCAACGTAGCTTTCTGCAGGTCCGATTCCGGAATAAGTAACATCTGTAAACTCCCTGTTCAGGAACAGGCGAAGTCCGAATCTCGGGAGCATTGGGAATTCCAGGTCTCTTTCTACCTGCATTTTTACTGATACTGCTCCGTCAGGAGTAATCTTCCAGTCTGCTTTTACTTCCAGGACTTTCTGTACAGTAGGTGCCATCAGACCAATCACGCTGTGGATCAGGATTGTTCCCTCTGCTAATTCATAAGTCGTTTCGTATGCTCTTGCATAGCTCTGGTCGTAGTGTGCATTCATCCATTCCAATTTGATCTTTCGATCATTATCTGTTGGTGCACGCCAGATATTTAATTCCATTGGCTGTGTGAAAAGCTGTTTATTTCCTGCATACATCTTCTCAAACAGACCGGTCAGTTTATTGAATACATATACGTAGCCCTGCTTCTTGCCGGTGATTTTCAGATATCTGTCCGTATCCTCGATTTCTGTAGTGTTTCTGTCTATAGCTTCATTTTCTGTGACGTTTCTGCCGGCAGCTTCACTTTCTGTGGTGCTTCTGACAGTAGCTTCATCTCTGTCAGCATCACCTGCATCCTCAGAAATATCCTTACTCTGCATCTTACCTGCAAGTAAATTTACAGCAGTCTGATTTCTTCCATCTTTGTTCATCAGCAGGATTTCATCAAATCCCAGATCCTGGTCTTTTTCCTGAAGTGCTGTTTTGTTTTTCAGGTGGTAGTTGATCTTAAGGTAGCATTTTCCGGCATCTGGTGTCTGGACTGGAAGAATTACTTTTCCATCTTCTCCGGCAGGTATACTCTCTTTTAACTGGATTTCTCCCATCTGCACATTCTTTCCGTCGCAGTTTACTTCATAGGTCAGATAGAGATAGCCTTTCAGATCCAGATAGTTCAGATAATTATGAAGTACAACTTCTCCTGATTCCTGATCATAGGATACGACTCTTGCAGGACGGTATACATTCTTATATTCTTTCAGTCCGGTATGTGGGGTTCTGTCCGGGTATACCAGACCATCCATACAGAAGTTGCCGTCATGGATTTCTTCTCCATGGTCACCGCCGTAGAAGTAAATTGGCTTTCCGTTTTCTGCATCTCCTTTGTAAATGGCGTGGTCGCACCACTCCCATACGAAACCTCCGCAGAGAGAATCATATTTGTGGATATACTCAAAATAATCTTCTAAATCTCCAGGACCATTTCCCATAGCGTGGCAGTATTCTACCAGCAGGAGTGGTTTGTCCGGAGTTTTTTCCATATAATCTTCGATTTCTTCAAATGCAGGATACATTCTGCCTACAATATCGATATTGGAATAATCATACTCTCTGTCTGTGCTCTTATAAAAAGCGCTTTCATAAGTAGTCAGACGGGTGGGATCATATTCCTTTGTCCACTTCAGTGCTTCTTCAAAGGTGCATCCGTATCCACACTCATTTCCCATTGACCAGATCACGATAGATGGACGGTTCTTCTCTCTGCATACGCAAAGTTTTGTACGGTCCAGAGTAGCAGGAATGAAATCCGGGTTGTTGGAAATTCGTTTGTTCCAGTACTCTACTACATTATCCCATTCAGAATTCTGCAGATACTGTGTCTGAGTTCCATGACTTTCATTGTCTGCTTCTGCGATCACGAAAAATCCATATTCATCACATAACTGATAGAAATACGGAGCATTCGGATAATGGCTGCTGCGAACTGCATTGAAGTTATGCTGTTTCATCATAGACAGGTCTTTGTTCATCTTGTCAATGTTGATTACAGAACCTGTTACAGGGTCGGAATCATGTCTATTTACACCATTGAATTTAATCTTTTTTCCGTTTACATAGATCACACTTCCATCGCGGTGGATCTCGCGGATACCGACGCGGTCTGTGATCACTTCCTGCTCTGATGCAAATACGATTTCATACAGATATGGTGTTTCAGGTATCCAGAGCTGCGGATCATTGAGAACGAATTCTGCTTTATAATTATAACCGTCACCGCATTCTGCAGGAGTGAATTTTCCTGTACCTGCCAGATTTCCGGACATATCGCGAAGCAGGATTTCTGTATCATCTGCGATGCATTTTTCTCCCATAAAGGAGGCCTCGATTTCAATTTTGGCGCTGTTTTCCTGTGGTTCTGTTTTGATGAAATAGTCGTACAAGACGTTTTCTGGTCTTTTCAGGATATATACGTCACGAAAGATTCCGGTCATTCGGAACTTGTCCTGGTCTTCCAGATAGGTTCCGTCGCACCATTTCAGTACCAGTACTGCCAGTTTATTTGTTCCCTCGCGCATATAGGCGGTTACATCAAACTCACTTGTCGCATGGGATACCTGGCTGTAGCCTACGAAAAATCCATTCATCCACACATAGAAGCAGGAATCTACACCCTCGAAATTCAGAAATGCTTCCGGTGCATCTGCGTCTTTATGATATTGGAATTCGTAAACATACGCTCCGCATGGGTTCTCCTGCGGTACGTATGGCGGGTCCAGCGGAATTGGATAGCGGACATTGGTATACTGATGGCTGTCATAGCCAAAATTCTGCCAGATACCAGGCACCGGAATTCTGTCAAAGTTGTCTGTGTCAGCTCCATCCTCATAGAATTTATCCTGCAGATTGTAAATGCTCTTGTAGAATTTGAATTTCCATAAGTCATTCAGAAGCTGCATTCTGTCTGATTTTTCTCTGTCATGGACCAGTGGTCCCATTTCTTTTGATGCCGGCATATAATATGCACGATATGGCATGGTGTTCTCATGTAACACGTTCAGGTTTTCGTAATACTTTGGTACGATCATATGACTTCCTCCCAATACTTTTTCTCATCATATTCTGTGGAAAATCCCTTATATTTCCACTTTTAGCTTATAGTTTTTCATTCACCCCGTGAATACTCTTATTATAAATTTTTTTTGCTGTAAAACATATAAACTCTATTCGACAAAATATGCACAAAATGATATAATTTTAAATATTGAAATAGCCATTCAGCAGTCTGTTATTCTGCGAGATGTTTTTATATGTACATGTCAAAATCCCATCGTCGAACACTCCTGTCAATGGATTTCAACTCATAATTATAAAAGCATTCAACAGTTATATATCCGAATTTATTTTCTCAGAGGAGGTTTTCCCATGTATACAAACTCCGCATATTGGCATCAGTCCCGTATTGATTTTAAAGATAAAAAACATTCTCTTTTTGTTGGGAGCTGCGGTACTTACCGTCTTTATACTGTAAAGAAACTTCCGACTCACCGTCCACGCGGACGTGTGGATTATCAGCTTTTATATATCGCATCCGGAAAAGCTCACTTTTATTTTAACGGAAAAGAACAGATTGTATCTGCCGGAAATATGGTTCTGTACCGTCCAAAAGAGGAACAGCGTTACTACTATTACGGTGTGGAACATCCAGAAGTGTACTGGGTGCATTTTACAGGAAATAATGTCAAAAATATCCTGCGTAAATATGGAATTGCAGATGATGTGCATGTGATCTGTTCCGGTATTTCCATGGAATATAAACAGTTATATCAGAATATGATCCAGGAACTGCAGCTTAAACAGGAGGATTATGAGGAATTATTGGTTAATTATCTGCGTCAGCTTTTCATTCTGATCCACCGCCAGCTTCTTACCAAACCGAGGAAAAAGAATCCAATGATCATGGATGACATGGCGCAGGCTGTAGAATATTTCCGAGCGCATTATAATAAACCTGTAAGTATTGAAGAGTATGCCGCTTCCCACAATATCAGTGTCAGCTGGTTTATCCAGAACTTCAAGCAGTATACAAATACCACACCCGCTCAGTATGTTCAGCTTCTGCGTACTACTAATGCCAAGTCTTTGCTGGAAACAACTAATTATAATGTTTCGGAGATTTCCAATCTGGTTGGGTATGAGAATCCTTTGTATTTCAGTCGTTTCTTTAAGAAACAGTTCGGGTTTTCTCCATCACAGTTTCGAAAACAGCTGATGGCCAGTGAAGAAAATCATCCTGCCGATGTATAGAACATAAAAGACAGCTATCCGAAATTGAACTATAAAAAATTTCTTCAAGTTCAATTTCGGCAGCTGTCTTTTTCATTATTTAAGCTAATATTATTACTACAATTCAGTGGATAAGGGATTGATTAATTCGTGGAAGCTTTCATCTGTAGTTCATAACCCAGTACTGATTTGGGAAGTCTTTTATTCTCTGTAAGGTATACATACAGGATCCTGCTGGCTTCTTTTCCCAGTTCATCTACATCAAAGTGAATACAGCTGACCGGCGGATACCACTCATCCAGCAGACTGCTGTTATGCAGAGATGCCACTTTTATCCTTTCAGGAATCTGGATTCCTTTTTTGCGCAGGATCCTTAATACGATCATGCATATGTTATCATCCATACCCAAAATACACTCTGCGTCAGATGCCAGAACCTTTTCAATCGCCATTTCTGCTATATTTTCTGTTTCCGTATCATAGAAGATCAGGCTTCTGTCCAGCATCATATAGCATTCCATATAAGCTTTCATAATTCCCTGGAAACGTTTTCTGTTGATATAATGTTCCTGTCTGGCACACATGACTGCCATTTTGTCCAGTCCTTTGTGAAGCAGTGCATCCTCTCGTCTGTCTTATTTTACTGATCCTGTGATACCTTCTACGAAGTTCTTCTGCAGTAAGAAGAATACGATTGCAGTCGGAATTGTTGTGATAAGAACGGACAGCATAACCATACCGTAGTCAGTCACATATCCGGATGTCAGGTTGGAGATCAACATAGGCATTGTCTGAGTTGTATTATCAGACATGATTACTTTTGCCCATAAGTAGTTATTCCATGCATTCATAAATGTAACTACACCTGCTGCCGCAAAAATGGATTTCATGGATGGAATATACATGCGAAAGAAAATTCCAAATTCGCTCAAGCCGTCAATACGTGCAGCTTCGATAATGTCTACCGGAAATGCTTTGGCAGAACGGTTCTTCTCACCTCATCCAGACCATATATTTTGATTCCTGCACTTCCCAGCACTGCCAACAGATCCTCCCCATCCGGGATCTGACAATATTTGAATTTGGCTTCTCTTCTCCTGTTTGACATTTGCTCACCCCATATATTACTTTCTTAATAACAATATTTTCCGGCATTGTTATAGTACAAAATCCCCATTTATCTCTATTTAATAATTCCCCTCTGTTTTTATCAAAACAGAGGGGAATCATCTTTTTAGTCTTTATATAATTTTTATTTATTATCTGTTTAATCTTCTTCCGGATACCAGTTCTTTGTTTGCTTTCTCTACATTCATTCTTGACATGATAAATGTGATAATGATGCAGATGACAAACGGTACCCAGAGATACATAATATGAAGCATTCTAATACAGGAAGCTGGCTGTGTTGCCAGATTCTGATCAAATTTACTGAATGCCAGAAGCCATCCTGTGATAGCTGTTCCGAGTCCGCCTCCAAGTTTGATACCAAGAGATGTGCAGGAATACATCGTTCCATCTACACGTTTGCCTTTTGTAAGGTATGTATATTCAGAACAATTGGCAATTACCGCATTCATATCTCCCTGCCATGGTCCCATACCAAAAGCTGCAACTGCTGTAAACGCCAGCATAAGCGGAACACTGTGCATATATGCGGCAACGATTACAAGTCCTCTTCCAATAGTTCCGATCGCATAGCCGGTAACATTTAACTTATATAATCCCTGCCATTTTGCCACCAGTGATGGTGTGATCAGAAGAGCAATGATCAGTGGAATGTTGATCGCCCATGAGAATACAGGGAATAAGTTTTCATTTAACAGAACATACATCATATAGTAAATACCCATATTCAGCATAGCTGAGTAAATCTGCTGAAGAATATAAGTAACACAAATCATAATATAGTATTTATTTGCAAACAGCAGTTTTGCTGCTTCAACAAGAGAGTATTTCTCATCCGTAGAATTGTCTGCACCGTCATTTAATTCTTCTTCCGGAAGTTCTTTAACAGATAATGCGGAAATTGTGTTAACGACCAGACCAATGATTGCGTAAATGATGGCTACCGTTCTCCATCCTGCTGCTCCGCCACCCATGATCTCTACGAATTTAATTGTAACAGACTGGATCAGAAGACTGGTTGAAAATGCAAAGATGAAACGGTAGGATCCCATTTCCACACGTTCTTTGCTGTTCTTTGTGATCAGTGCTGTCAGCGCTGAATATGCGATGTTGTTTGCTGTATAGAAAACTGCGTTCAGTAAGGAATATGCAATAAAGAACCATGCATACTGTGCTGTTTTTCCAAGACTTTCCGGGATTGCAAAGATACCGATCAGGGTTACCGCGCATCCGATATAGCCGTAAAGCATCCATGGTTTTGCTTTTCCCATTCTTGTGTGAGTCTTATCAATCATGGAACCAAAGAAGATATCTGTTACACCGTCAAATAACTTTGACAATGCAATCAGGGTTCCGACGATACCTGCATTCAATCCAACCGTATTGGTCAGATACAGCATTACAAAGGAGGATAAGAATGCATAAACAACATTACCTGCCACATCACCCGAGCCATATCCGACTTTGTTATACCATTTTAAGTACTTTTTTTCTTCCATTTTCTACTTCCTCTCATAGTTTATACCGATTTCTCCGTTCAGGCGGTTTTCGCCTTTGTTCGGTGATTATTATAAAATAAAAGGAATCGAAACTATATAAACCGAATGAGACAAAATATGCACAAAATTAAAGAGTTTTTAACTTTCTCTTTACGCAATATTTGCGCAATAATAAATTATAAACAATTTCATACTGTGAATTTTGTGCACATTGCATATATTTCTCTGATATGGGGTAATCGGATATTTTATCCCCTGTGATTTACCTTTATATTTCACATATTGCTATCCTGAGGCTGAACTCTATATTGTTCCCTGTAAAGATTCCTGTACTCTCTCGGAGTTACTTTATATCTTTCACGGAAAACCCTGTTAAAGGTTCTCTGGCTTTCAAATCCTGCATCCAGACAAATATCTGTAATGCTTTTATCCGTACATTCCAGGTGTACACAGACATAGTTTAATCTTTGCTCATTCAAATACTGCTTAAAATTACGATGAAAAGTTCCCGAAAATACTCTGGACAGTGCGTATTTGCTGATTCCCAGATCTCTGGCTATTGTTTCCAGAGAAATCTCTTCCTTATAATGTTTGGCAATGTAGGATACCGTCTGATAAATGATGTCATTGCTCTCCACATTCTCTTTCTCTGTCAAAGTAAAACAGGGGATGCTTCTGGCCAGTAAAATCTGTACATACGCCTGCTCAACGACTGCATCTCTCTTTTTCTGTTTCTTGTTTTCCCTCAGACAGTGGATCGCATTTACAATGTCCGGCGATACTTCTTCCTTCTTTATCACCGGATTCACCGGACAAAAGTTCTGCATTGTAGCAGCAAACTGTTCTCCAAGGGACGGCTGCGCCCAAAGATAGCATGCCTTATTCACTCCGCCTGAAAAGACCTGGTAATGATGAATCACATCTGGAAATATAACTGCAAAATCCCCTGTCTCCATATGAAATAATTCCTGCCCCATTCCCAATTCCAGCGTACCTTCTGTCACATAAATAAACTCTATTGAATTGTGCAGATGAGGAGAAGCATGTCCGGATGCCATTAACCTCAAATGCAGATTTTCCTTTTTTTCTTCATATACCGGAAACATATTATTTAATCTCCTGCAAGTTTTGTCTACTTTTTCCTTTCATTTGGCAGGTAATCTTCTCTTTCCCATACTATAATGTGCCTGTAAGATAAAGAAAAGGAGGAAAACCAAATGAAAAAATTTGTATCCTACATTCATTACGTTATGAACTTTTACGCTAACTACTTTAAAATCTGCCGTTATATGTAAAAGACATTCCTGCCATCACAGAAATGTCCATTACGGAAACCTGATTTCAGTGATTTCCCTTATTATACTTTTGACCTGTTTTGGTTGTACATGAACAGGATTTTTGAAAATATAAACAAAATTATAGCAAAGCCAGAAAATATTTCATATTCTAATCATTCTATGGAATTGCTATAAACAACTAACTGATAAAGTGTACGCCACATTGTCCCATTATAAGGCAATGTGGCGATATTTTTTATCTCATGCCATAAGGAGATGTCATTTCTTATTTATTCGCACTCTCCAACACCACCAGGAAATGTACCTGATGATGGTCCATTCTGTACTCTTTGTACGACACTGCCATCTCGTGCATCGATTGTGAGAAGTGGTACCCCAATGCGATTCATAGTAACGCTGTCTATAACCATTTCATTACTGCCATCCGCGTAACCCGGTTCCTGGGAATTCCAGGTTCCGTAGAAATCCCATACCGGTATCAGGCTTCCCTCTGTACTGCTGCTGCCCTTCCGCACACGCATATATCCAAGCTGAACTTTTGTTATCGTCATCTCAACTGTCTGTGCATCAATGGATGGATAGCGGGTAAAACTTATGCCATCTACTGCCGGCAAACGGTTTTCCTGCTCTGTCATAATCTGCATGCTGATTGTTTTTTCAAAAATGTCTTTGATTTCATCAAATGGCAGAAGAAATACTGCTTCGTCCGAAGCATCTGATACCTCAATTGGATCACTGTGGTCAAAACTCTGAAGTGTTCCGCTACAGAAAACCATTGTCAGCGATTCATTATCCCACCCCTTGCACTGCGCTTCATGAAAATTATCGTCTTCATCTATCCAGGGACGGGATAATTCATCATATGGCAAATAAGAATTCCGTATATAATTAACAGGTACGCCATTGACCATTCTTTCAAAGAAAAAAGTGTCCTTTTCCAAAGTGCTGTTTTCTTCTGTGAGTTCTTTTGATGCACTGTCAAACAGGCGCCATTCTCCGGAAACAATATTCTTTACATGATTTTCGGCTTCCTCTTCAGTCATATTCTGGTTTCCTGCTTTTATATAATTCTGGAATCGTTCTGCTCTTTGTTCTTTCTCGTCCTGAGACAGGTTTTCTTCTTTCACGTCATCAAGCGCAGAATATTTTTCCCAAAGACTAAGTACTTCTAAATTTTGAAATGTACCGGTATATTGATACGTCAGTCCATTCACCTCATATGTTTCTACCAATCCATCATCATTTTGTTTCAGCAATTGCCCCTGAGCAAAAGTATCCAGTACTTTCTGTGGCTCTTCTTCTGAAATTGTGACTTTTTTTACATTTTTCAGACATATGGCATCCACATCCGGCACTTCTATCGGAGCATCGGCTGTCAGGGTAAATTTTATAGGATTTTCCTGATCTGTTCGTTCTGCGGATCTTAAATCGAACTGAATGGTTGTCTGGTAAGTTTCCGGAGCCTGCACCTGTTCAGTGACTGTTTTCTGAACTGTTTCTTTCTCTTTGTTTTCCTCTTTCTTTGCAGCAGTCTTATCCTTTTCTTCTACAACAGCAGAATGAACGACCTTATCACATCCTGATATTGTAAAAAGATTCATACATAAAAAAACTCCCACAAATATTTTTATTTTCTTCATTTCTTTCTCCTCCTTTCGCATATGTAGCTGAGCAGATAAAATATTTTCTTTGCTGCTTAATTTGGTCAGTCAGATAAAATTATCCGCATTCTTTACATTCCTGATTCAGTCAAGCGGATAAAATCATCTGCTTCGCAGTTTAGTTAAAAAAGGTACCCTCTTCTTATAAGAAAAGAGTACCATACTGTATTTCTAATGTATTCATCAAGATGTAAACAAGTTGTAAATTTCATTTGTTCAATATTGTCCATGTAATAACGAGTGAATCCATCTGGACCTGTCAGTTATTCATAATTGAAGCAGAATATTCATTTGATCAGGTTAAATCCTTATCTTTTTTTGTCAAATATTACTCTTACTTTCGTTCCCGTTCCTATCTGACTTGTGATATCCAGTCTGCCTCCATGGACTTCTGCAATCTTGACACATAGTGCAAGTCCAAGTCCTGCTCCGCCCTCCTGACGGCTTCTGGATTTGTCTACCATGTAGAAAGCTTCCGTGATTTTTCCCAGTTCTTCCTGTGGGATTCCCCGCCCGTTGTCTGCGACTTCCAGAATTTTTCTGCGGGATTCTTTATATGCTTTTACGGTAATATGACCTCCTGCTTCTGTAGCACGGAAAGCGTTATCTATCAGATTTACAAGAAGACTTTCCATTAATTCATCATCCATTTTCATAGAAAAATCTTCGTATTCTGTCTGTAATTGTATCTGTCTCTGCGCTGCCTGTTCTGCCTCCAGCTGAACTACATGTTCCAGCAGTTCTCCTATAGAGTGTGACTCCATTTTTATTGAATCATTCTGATGGAGCCCCAGCATCTGGAGCATTTTTCCGGAAAGTTTTTCAAGTCTTTTTCCCTCACGGCTGATATGTTCCAAGGCACGATCTTTTTGTTCATCGTTTAGTTTTACATGCCGCAGAGTGTCTGAATATCCAATAATAGAAGTAAGAGGTGTTTTCATTTCGTGGGCAAGTGCTCCCATAAGCATTTCCTGTTTTCCGGCTACTTCCTGCAGTTTTTCCATTTGCTGTACGGCCCGCTTCATCATTAGATAGATAAACAGACCAGCAATGCAAAATACTGCCAGATAGATTCCCAGGAACCAGGCTGCCGTCTGTCTCAGTTCCGTAAACATAGAAGTAACATCACGGACTGAAAGTATTTCGTAACCCTCTGGATTTGTAAGCAGCGCATGCTGTAAAAGTAAGTATTTGTGATTCAGTTTCTGGATTTTGTACTCATAGGAATCCGTTTTGTTGTTTAAACCGAGATTATCCATGCTGACAATCTCATAATCTGTGCGGTTTACTACGGCTTCTTTACTTTCGGAATTAATGAGGAGCATTTTCTCACCGCAGCATCTCAGAAACTGGAATTCCAGATAAGATTTTTTTCCTGTTTCTGACATCTGCTCATATTTACTGTTGTCCCAAAATTGTTCCAGGAGATTTTTTCCATTTGCAAGCTGTCGTCCATAGGTTTCAGCAGCATTATTCAGGCTTCTTTTTCCTGTGACATACAGGCTCAGGACACCGACCGGTATCAGAGAGCACAAAAGTGTTATCAGCATAAGTGCTACTGTCCGTTTCCACAACTTCATAGCGGTTAGTCCTCCAGTCGATAGCCAAGTTTTGGGATTGTTTTTATTTCATCGTACAACTCCAGTTTCTTGCGGAGCTGACCGATGTGCACGTCTACAGTTCTGCTCTCTCCCAGATATTCTTCACCCCAGACGCGCTTTAATAATTCTTCTCTTCCAAGTGCGATGTTTTTGTTTTGTAAGAGCAGGATAAAGAGGTCATATTCCAGTGGTTTCAAATTTACGGGGATTCCATCTTTCAGAATCTGATGGCTCTGGAGGTCTGCCTGAATGTTTTTGATCGTGAGAATTCTCTTTGCACGACCGGTTCTTTCGAGAATTTTTTCAATTCGTACAAGAAGTTCCAGCATTTCGAATGGTTTTACCATGTAGTCTTCTGCGCCGAGTTTCAGGCCTTTTACCTTGGATGCTACGTCATCTTTTGCAGTGAGATAAATTACCGGGAGATTCTTTGCGCGGAAATCTTCCATCAAAGCAAAGCCGTCTTTGCCGGGAAGCATAATATCGACGACTGCAAGGTCTGCATCTTCGTTCCATAGCAATAAACGCTGGGCTTCTATTCCGTCATAGGCAGCTATTGTTTCGTATCCGGCTATGGTCAGGTTCATACATAGTAATTCAGAAATCGCTCTGTCATCTTCGATTACCAGGATTTTGTTTTTCATTTTGGGATCACCTCGATTAGTTTATGGAAATAGTATAACGTTTCGAAGATGTAACGTCTACAAAGATATATATTTTACTTCATTAGTCATACTATTCTATCCACTCATATACCAGATAATCAACCCCTGCATCTATCATGACAGGAGCATCTGAATGCAACTTAGTTATAATCGAACAGTATCCTACATTATGGTACAAATATTCCAGACGTTTGCGGGGTAATTTTGTAATTTTCCTGGTATTCTGGCGTATATAGCATTCTTTATTTAAGATTCGTTTTAAAGTTTTACTACACTTATATACAGAAAAGTCTTCTGGATTACTTAGATGATATTTCAAAATCAAATTCCTGATGTTTGGGCTAAGTTTTCTGACAGAATCATAATAGGATGTATCATTGTCAAAGGTAAATATTAGCCATTTGTGCTCTATACGGATTTTTTTAATTATACAATCATGTGGCACCGGGATTGTCGGCAGAACATCTTTGTTTAAATAATATGTCTTCTTCATTTTCATCTTATCTGTACTGTAAACTTGTCTCCTATTGGTATTGCGTCATCTGTGGGGCTTTCTCCCTCATTATATACATAGACTGTGGATTCTTCGTAGATATCATCAGAGGGATCCTTATCCATTTTTTCTTCAGACACCTGATGCGCTGTGTCGTTTTTTACTTCATATAACTGTAATGTGATTGTGTTTGCTTCCGGGGAAATTTCTTCATATCCGGGATATAGACCTATCGTTTGCCGGAACATAGTTTCCTGACCATTTCTTCCTG
>OLNH01000745.1_pt1 | contig 23101 bp, 19 predicted proteins | sample 1643101 | NCBI WGS metagenome assembly OLNH01 (sample SAMEA3136758, study PRJEB25190) | human gut metagenome | biome: human gut; feature: human-associated habitat; material: faeces | place: Austria | collected 2013
CGCCGTCCAGAGTAGCCATAGCCAGCTGGAAGCCCTTGCCGCGCACGCCCAGCATACGGTCCTTCGGGATGCGGCAGTCCTCAAAGATCAGCTCGCAGGTAGAAGAACCACGGATGCCCATCTTATCCTCAGCCTTGCCGACGGAGAAGCCCGGGTCGGTACGCTCCACGATGAAAGCGGAGCACAGCTTGGTGGGACGGCCCTTCTTGTCGAGGACCTTATCGGTAACAGCGATGACGATGAACACGTCAGCGTAGCCTGCGTTGGTGATGAAGATCTTGGAGCCGTTCAGCACCCAGTAATCGCCATCTTCCACAGCAGTGGTCTGCTGGCCCTGAGCGTCAGTACCAGCGCCCGGCTCGGTCAGACCGAAAGCACCCAGCCACTCGCCGCTGCACAGCTTGGGCAGATACTTTTCCTTCTGCTCGGGAGTGCCGTTCTCATAAATAGGTGCTGCGCACAGGCTGGTGTGTGCGGAAACGATAACACCAGTGGTGCCGCAGACCTTGCTCAGCTCCTCAACAGCCATGACGTAGGACAGGACGTCGCCGCCTGCACCGCCAACGGAGGTGGGGAAGTAAATGCCCATCATACCCAGCTTGCCCATCTTCTCGACGGTCTCCTTGGGGAAATACTCTTCGGCATCGACTTTCTTTGCCAGAGGCTTGACTTCGTTTTCAGCAAACTCGCGGTACATCTTCTGCACCATCTGCTGCTGCTTGGACAGAGTAAAATCCATCGCTATATCCTCCTAACGGATGTTTTTCTTTCAGCACAGGGCAGCTACACTCATGTCCTGTGCAAACAAATTCCTCCCGGCCGTTTTCTTCGGGACGACCGAGAGAAATTTCAAACTAATTTACAGCTCGTCGACAGGGGTCTTGGTGCGGTCTGCGTTGTAAACGTAGAAGCCCTTGCCGCTCTTGCAGCCCAGGTTGCCGCCGCGAACCATCTTACGGATGAGCGGGCATGCACGATACTTGCTGTCGCCGGTCTCCTTGTACAGGACGTCCATAATGGCGAGGCAGATGTCCAGGCCGATGAAATCGCCCAGCTCCAGGGGACCCATCGGGTGATTGGCACCCAGCTTCATAGCGGTGTCGATGCCGGCGATGTTGGAAACGCCCTCCATCTTGATGAAGGCAGCCTCGTTGATCATCGGGATCAGGATGCGGTTGACGACGAAGCCGGCAGCCTCGTTGACCTGGACCGGCTGCTTGCCGATGGCAACGGAGATCTCCTTGATCTTCTCGACAGTCTCAGCGGGAGTGTTGCAGCCAGCGATGACCTCGATGAGCTTCATGCGGTCTGCGGGGTTGAAGAAGTGCATACCGACCAGAGGACGGCTGACACCCTTGCCGATCTCGGTGATGGACAGAGAAGAGGTGTTGGAAGCGAAGATGCACTCGGGCTTGCAGATCTTATCCAGCTCGCCGAAAGTGGTCTGCTTGACCTTCATATCCTCGAAAGCAGCCTCAACGACGAGGTCGCAGTCAGCGCACAGGTCTTCCTTCAGGCCCGGGGTGATAGCAGCGACGATAGCGTCAGCCTTTTCCTGAGTCATCTTGCCCTTAGCGACCAGCTTTTCATAGCCCTTCTTGATCTTTGCCAGACCATTCTCGGCCCACTCCTGCTTGATGTCACACAGAGCAACCGTGTTGCCCTCGACCTGAGCAAATGCCTTTGCGATGCCCTGGCCCATAGTGCCAGCACCGATAACACCGATCTTCATGGGAAATCTCTCCTTTATTATATCTTCTGAATGTAGTGCCTCTCCGTGCCTCCCCTTTCCGGGGAGGCGTTGCAGAGGCGTTATGGTTTAGTTTAGTTGTTCGTGAACACTGCCTTGGGCTTCGGCTTTTCACGGCTCAGGAAGCAGGCCATGCCTTCCTTCTGGTCATGAGTCTCGAAGCAGTCGCCGAACAGCTTCTCTTCGACCTCGACAGCCTTCTCGATGGGGAGGCTGATGCCGTCGTTGATAGCCTTCTTGCAGTTGCGCACGGCGATGGGAGCGTTCTTGGCGATCTTGTTGGCCAGCTTCAGGACATTCTCCATCAGCTCAGCCTGCGGATACACTGCGTTGACCAGGCCAATGCGATAAGCCTCGTCAGCCTTGATGTTCAGTGCAGAGTAGACCAGCTGCTTTGCCATGCCCATGCCAACCAGACGTGCCAGACGCTGGGTGCCGCCGAAGCCCGGGGTGATGCCCAGACCGACTTCCGGCTGACCAAACACAGCGTTGTCGGAGCAGATGCGGATGTCGCAGCTCATAGCCAGCTCATTGCCGCCGCCCAGTGCAAAGCCGTTGACGGCTGCGATGACGGGGATGGGGAAGCTCTCGATCATCAGGAACACATCATTGCCCAGTTTGCCGAAAGCCTCGCCCTCGGCCTTGGTCATGGTGCTCATGGAGCCGATGTCAGCGCCTGCCACGAAGCTCTTGTCGCCTTCGCCGGTCAGGACGATGCAGCGGATGGCGGACTGGTCAACTGCCTCAAAAGCAGCCTTCAGGTCTGCCAGGACTTCGGGGTTCAGGGCGTTCAGTGCCTTCGGGCGGTCGATGGTGATGATCTCGACTGCGCCCTGCACCTCGGTTTTTACAAATGCCATTGTGAAAACCTCCATTCAGGTTATATCTTATTCAAAACAGCCCCCGGACAAGGGGCAAGTCTCCGGTCTCGCCCACTGTCCGGGCTGTATCAATATCCGGAGTGACCCTTCAAAGGGAAATTAGTCCATCTCGACGATGGTTGCGCAGCCCATGCCGCCGCCGATGCACAGGGTAGCCAGACCCTTGTGAGCACCACGATGCTTCATAGCGTACAGCAGGGTGACGAGGATACGAGCACCGGAAGCGCCGACCGGGTGGCCCAGAGCGATTGCGCCGCCGTTGACGTTCAGCTTGTCCTTATCGAAGCCCAGAGCCTCGCCGACTGCGATGGACTGTGCTGCGAATGCCTCGTTGGCCTCGACCAGATCCATATCAGCAACGGTCAGGCCGGTCTTAGCCATGACCTTCTTGGTAGCAGCGATGGGGCCAAGACCCATGACCTCAGGCTCGACGCCTGCCAGAGCACCTGCGACCCAGGTAGCCAGAGGCTTCACGCCCAGCTCCTTGGCCTTCTCTTCGCTCATGATGACCAGAGCAGCTGCGCCATCGTTGATAGCGGAGGAGTTTGCAGCGGTGACGATGCCGTCCTTGGTGAAGGCGGGCTTCAGCTTTGCCAGCACTTCGGGAGCGCTCAGACGGGGGCCTTCATCGGTATCGAACACGGTATCGCCCTTCTTGCCCTTGATGACAACAGGAACGATCTCATCCTTGAAAGCACCGTCCTTGATGGCCTTGTCAGCCTTCAGCTGGCTGTGGTAAGCGAAATCATCCAGCATCTCGCGGGTGATGGGGCTGTAGCCGTACTTCTTCTGATAGGTCTCGTTGGTGCAGACGTTCTCAGCGGTCATGCCCATGTGCTTGTTGAAGCCGCAGGCATCCCACAGAGCATCGTTGACCATGGTATCCACGATCTCGCTCTTGCCCATGGGAGCGCCCATGCGGTAGCCGTAGCGGCCCTTCATCATTGCGAAGGGAGCCATGTCCATGTTCTCCATGCCGCCTGCGACCACGATGTCAGCATCGCCGGCCTCGATCATCTGAGCAGCCATGTTCACGCAGTTCAGGCCGGAGCCGCAGACCACGTTGACGGTGACAGCAGGAGTCTCGACGGGCAGGCCAGCCTTCAGGGAAGCCTGACGAGCGACGTTCTGGCCCAGACCAGCCTGGATGACGCAGCCCATGTAAACATGATCGACCTGCTCGGGTTTCACGTTAGCACGGTTCAGGGCCTCCTTGATGACGATGGAGCCCAGCTCTGCAGCAGGGACGTTTGCCAGGGTGCCGCCAAACTTACCAATAGCGGTACGGCAAGCAGATGCGATAACAATTTTCTTCATGTTAATAGCCTCCTGAATTTATCTGTTTCGGGGTTTCGTAAAACTATTTATCAAAAAGCCCAAAGGCCTTTCTGCATTATAAAAGGTATCAGAACATCTTTCCTTCCGCCCGGAGCTGCTCCACTTTGGCGTGGATGGCATTCTCTACGTTGGGCGTCACGAACTTGGAGATGTTGCTGCCGTAGCGGGCAGCCTCCTTGACGATGGTGGAGGAAAGGTAGCTCCACTTGATGCTGGTGGCAAGGAACATCGTCTCGATACCGGGCATCAGTGCGTGGTTCGTCTGGGCAAGCTGTATCTCGTTTTCGAAATCCGTCACCGCCCGCAGGCCCCGCACCATCACCGAAGCGTGGCGCTTCTTGGCGAACTCCACGGTCAGGCCGTCGAAGCTCTCCACCGTCACATTCGGGATGTCCTTGCAGCACTCCCGCAGCAGCGCCACCCGTTCTTCTACGGTAAACAGAGGGTTCTTTGCGCTGTTGATGAGCACTGCCACAATGAGCTGGTCGTTTATCTTTGCAGCTCGCTTGATGATGTCGAGATGTCCTTTCGTGACCGGGTCAAAGGACCCGGGGTAAACTGCTGTTGCCATCGATATGGTCTCCTTTATTTGCGCGCTTTGGAAAAGCGCATTTGGTGTTGCCATGATAGCACTTTTCAGTTCCTGCTTCAAGTACCAGGCCGCATCGCCATCGCAATATCGTTAATTTTTAGTCAATTAACGTCGCACTGGGGCGCATCATCTTGGTACATCCTTAGTAAACCATATCGTCAAAATTTTATCAAGTACTTTTTCGAAAAAAATTGTTTTTGCTATACCAAACAATCGCCACAAATACCTAAGAAATTTAGTCAAATTGTCCTGCGAGGCATTTTTTCGCGGAAGAGGGCTTGATTATAATGTTTGTTAATGTTATAACTAAGCTGTACAGGTGTGCCGCTGCCGGAGGCTCCTGCCCTGCCGACCCCAAGGATACCGCCGGGGTGTGATAAGACAGTGTCCGGACTGGAAAGAAACGGTAAATTTCCGGCTAAGATTTTGTCCCGTAGAATTGTGAATAATAAATTTACAATTCTTTTATGTTCTTAAAGGAGAGGATGGTTTATAATGGATTTCATGGAAATGTATGCCCAGAAAAAGATGACTGCCGAACAGGCTGCTTCTCTGGTCAAGAGCGGCGACTGGGTGGATTACGGCTGGTGCGTCAACACCCCCGTGGCCGTGGACGCCGCCCTTGCCAAGCGCCTGCCCGAACTGGAGAACGTCAATTTCCGCGGCGGCATCTTGATGTGGGTGCCTGAGATCTTCCAGATCGACGACCCCGCTGCCCACATGACCTGGAACAGCTGGCACATGGGCGGCATTGAGCGCAAAGCCATCGCACAGGGCTTCTCGTTCTACTCCCCCATCCGCTATTCGGAGCTGCCCCGCTACTACCGCGAGAGTCCCGACCCGCTGGACATCGCCGTCTTCCAGGTGACTCCGATGGACGAGCACGGCTACTTCAACTTCGGCCCCAGCGCTTCCCATCTGGGTGCCGTCTGTGAGAAGGCCCGGAAGATCATCGTGGAGGTCAACACCAATATGCCCCGCTGCCTCGGTGGTATGGAAAACTGTGTCCATATCTCCCAGGTCACCGGCATCGTGGAGGGCGACAATCCGCCCATCGGCCAGATGGCCGCTGCCGGCCCCGCCTCCGAGGTCGATTTGAAGGTCGCAAACCTCGTCGTGCCGCAGATCCCCAACGGTGCCTGCCTGCAGCTGGGCATCGGCGGTATGCCCAACGCCATCGGCAGCCTCATCGCCCAGAGCGATTTGAAGGACCTGGGCGTCCACACCGAGATGTATGTTGACGCTTTCGTGGACATCGCCAAGGCCGGCAAGATCACCGGCGCACACAAGCAGCTGGACAAGGGCCGTCAGGTCTACGCCTTCGGTGCCGGCACCCAGAAGATGTACGACTACCTCAACAACAACCCCGAGTGCATGTCTGCTCCCGTCGATTACACCAACGACATCCGCAGCATCTCCGCGCTGGACAACTTCATCTCCATCAACAATGCGGTGGACATCGACCTGTTCGGCCAGGTGAATGCGGAGAGCGCCGGCGTCAAGCACATTTCCGGTGCAGGCGGCCAGCTGGACTTCGTGCTGGGCGCATACCTTTCCAAGGGTGGCAAGAGCTTCATCTGCCTGTCTTCCACCTTCTTTAATAAGAAGACCGGTCAGCTCGAGAGCCGCATCCGTCCCACGCTGGAAAACGGCAGCATCATCACCGATACCCGCGCCAATCTGCATTACCTCTGCACCGAATACGGCTGCGTCAACCTTAAGGGTCTGACCACCTGGGAGAAGGCCGAAGCCCTCATCAATGTGGCACACCCCGACTTCCGCGAGGAGCTTATCAAAGAGGCCGAGAAGATGCACATCTGGCGCCGCAGCAACAAAATCTAAACATCGCCGTACCGGCTCCTGCCGTCTGCGGCAGGAATGGAGTCACACATGATGGACAAAAAGCCGCACATCAAGCCCTATATCTACGGAATGCTCGCGGGCTTTGGTGCGATAAGTCTAAGCATCCTGTTCTTCTTCTTCATCTACCGCTTCGACGGGTTCGGCGACGCGGTCTCCAAGGTGACCGGCATCCTGATGCCCTTCATCTATGGTGCCGTCATCGCCTATCTGCTCAAGCCGGTGTGCAACACCATTGAGGGCTTTCTGCACCGCATCTTCCCCGAAAAGCTCCACAGCATGGCCAATATGCTTGCCATTGCCGCGACGCTGCTGTTCGGTGTGCTGGTGGTCTACGCCCTCGTGATGATGGTGGTGCCGCAGCTCATCACAAGCGTCACCTCCCTCTACTACACCGCGCAGACCAGCATTACCCGGTTCATGCGGTGGGTGAACACACAGGAGTCTTCTTGGATAATGAGACACTGATGGGTTATTTCAACGATGCCTACGATGCCATTGCTGACAATCTGACCACTCTGCGCACCACCCTGCTCCCCTCGCTGCAGAATATACAAGGCATCCTGAGCGGTGTGGGCGTCGGCGTCATGAATGTGGTGACCTGGTTCAAGAACCTGCTCATCGGCCTTATCGTCGCTGTTTACCTGCTGGCCAGCCGCAAAAAGTTCGCCAAACAGGCCAAAATGATCCTCTACAGCGTCGTTAAGCCCCACTGGGCGCAGCTCATCCAGGAGGAAGTCCTCTACGCAGACAAGATGTTCGGCGGCTTCATCAACGGCAAGATCATGGACTCCGCCATCATTGGTGTGCTCTGCTACTTTGCCTGCATCATCTTCAAGTTCCCGAGCGCGCTGCTGGTGTCGGTCATCATCGGCGTCACCAACGTCATCCCCTTCTTCGGCCCCTTCATCGGTGCCGTGCCTGCAACGCTGCTCATCCTCATCCAGAGCCCCATCAAGGCCATCTGGTTCGTGCTCTTCGTGCTGGTGCTCCAGCAGCTGGACGGCAATGTCATCGGCCCGAAGATCCTGGGCAACACCACCGGCCTTTCGAGCTTCTGGGTGCTCTTCTCCATCCTGCTGTTCGGCGGTCTGTGGGGCTTCGTGGGCATGATCGTGGGCGTGCCGCTGTTCGCCGTCATCTATGACGTCATCAAGAAGCTGGTCTTCCACGGCCTGCGCCGCAACGGCCAGCTCGACCAGATGACCGTCTACCACGACGAGTTCGGCGATCCCGGCGACCCGGCTCCCGCGCCTGTAGAAGATGAAGGAACGGAAACCGAAATCGTCATTGATTCCGGCGAAGAATAAAATAACAAGATAAAGCCCCCATCCTCCCGGCTGCCTCAGCCGGTGAAGATGGGGGCTTTTCTGCGCATTTTTATGTTTGAAAGACCGATAAAGTCATTTCGCGTGAGCAGTGGAATGCGCCGGTTCCCAGTCCTTGTAATTCTCGTACCGGCTCTCCCTGAGGGTGACGTGCGACCAGATCTCGTCGGCTACAGGCTGCCAGTCGGCAGCATATGCACCGCATTTGTCGCAGAGGTGGTCTACGCTCTCGGGCGACTGCAAGTCGGTGCTGTGAGCACCGGTGTCATGCACCATCTGGCGCAGAAGCTCGGGGTTTTCCAGCATCGGGCAGGGACGCAGATGATTTTTATTGAAGGGCTGGCCGTTGTGGTAGGCCATGAAGAGCGGGCTGCGGAGAATATCGAGGATGCTGCTGTCGTGGATGTTGGCGTTGGAATAGTGGATAAAGACGCACGGTTCTGCATCGCCCGCCGAGTTGATATGGAAATAGTTTCGTCCGCCTGCGATGCATCCGCCCACAAACTCGCCATCGTTCTGGAAGTCCATCGGATAAAACGGAATATCGCTTTTTTCTGAGCGGAGATACCGGATGCGCTCGATCATGTACTTGCGCTGAGCAGGCGTGGGCATCAGCTCTGGCGCAGCCTCGTTGCCTACCGGCATATAGTGGAAGTAGAATCCGAAGTGCGCGCCCTTGTCGCAGAGCATCCGCATAAAGTGGTCGCTGGTGACGGCTTCGAGATTGTCTCTGGTATAGCAGATGGAGGTGCCAAAAAGGATCCCGTGGGCCTTGAGCAAGTCCATCGCATTCATGACAGCGGCATAGTGGCCGTCGCCCCGCCGGGCATCATTGGTAGAGGGAGTTCCCTCGATCGAGAGCATGAAGGCGATATTGCCCAGTTTTACGACCTCTTCGCAGAACGGCTCATCGATGAGGGTAGAGTTCGTGTAAATCGCAAACTGCACATCGTTGTGCTTTTTTGCCAGACGGAGAATATCCGCCTTCCGCACCAGAGGCTCGCCGCCGGTGAGCATATAGAGATAGACCCCCAGCTCCTTGCCCTCGGTGATGATTTTGTCCATATCCTCAAAGCTGAGGTTGTTTTTGTGGCCGTACTCGCCCGCCCAGCATCCCACGCAGTGCATATTGCAAGCCGAAGTGGGGTCAAACAGGATCAGCCACGGAATGTTGCAGTGGTACTTTGTGCGATTCTCGCGGATGGTCTTTGTCCCCCGGAAGAACGCCTCATAGCCAAGGTTGAGCGCCGTGGTGCGTGCCACGCTGGGCGCGGTCTGGTCGACAGTTGATGAGCTTCGACCACTTGCTGTCCGCATCGGTCAGTACTGCGCGGGCGTGCTCATACGTCTCCTCGCTGAACGAGTCGCCATAGAACTGCTTGGCGACGTCCACCATCTCGGCAAACGCCTTCTGACGGTCTTTGCTGACATGAGCCAGTGCCACATCCACCATCGTTCCGACAGCGGTACGCTGTACCTTATGATTCAACGACTCCAACGCGATACTCATAAAAGTCTGCCTCCTTGTGTGGGTCTTTGCCAGCCCTTTGTTTTGACAATACTTTAACATTTTTCCGACAAAGGTTCTATAAACAAGCAGAGCAGGGTGATAGTTTTTCTATCATCCTGCTCTGCCTGTTCAAATTTTTATCAGTCGTCGATTTTTGATGCTCTGCCGTCGGTGCTGAAGCGCAGCAGCGCCCGCTTCAAATCACCATGCATCATGATGTTGAGCCGTTCGGCCATGATGGCCGGTTCGGTCTTCATATCGCGGCGTATCCATTCCAGCACCATGCCCACAAAGCCATACTTATAAAAATCAATGATGAACTGCTTGTCCTCTTCCTGCACCGAGATGTTTTCACGCTCTACAAACATCCGCAGCAGAGGGTCAAGCATTTTATAGAGGTACTGCTCCACCTGTTCCCGGCTGATGGAGCGGTAGACATTCAGCACCAGCACCCGGTTGGCCTGCACCTTTTCCAGCATATCGCGGAAGGCGTCGCTCCACGTCTCAAAGTCCTGATGGCCTTCCAGTGCCTCTGTGGCATCCTCCACCAGGATCCAGTCCACCAAATCGTAAATGTCCTTGAAATGGTAGTAAAAGGTCATGCGGTTCACGCCGCAGTCCTCGGTAATGTCGTTTATCGTTATCTTATTCAGCGGCTTGCGGAGCAGCAGCTTTTTGAGCGATGCTTCCAGCGCGCGTTTTGTCGTCTGTGCCACGAGAATGCCCATCCTTTCGCGTTTGCCCCGTTCTGTGCGGAGTTTTCCAACTTCTATCTATTATGATACCTCATCTGCCCGTGCAGGTGCAAGCACCTTTTTCGACTTTTTCATGAACTTTTTATGTTTTCTTAAGATTTGGACAGCAAAAAAGCTGCGCCGCCGCAGCGCGTCTATCAGGAGCTTTCCGAAAAGCTTTGACATTTTCCGGCTTTCCTCTTGATTTCTCCCCCGGCCCTGCTTACAATGGAGACACAGAGGGGGCATCTCCCCTGTTCTTTTGATTGGGAAAGAGGGTTTTCTTATGCTGAATACCATCGGTTTCTTAGGCTGCGGCAACATGGGCGGGGCTATCGCCCGGGCCGTCTGCAAGGCGGCAGACCCGCAGAACGTCTGGCTCGCCAACCGCACCGCCGCCAAGGCAGAGGCTCTGGCTGCTGAGCTGGGCTGCAACACCACCATCAACGACGAGGTGGCAGGCCGCTGCGACCTCATCTTCTTAGCCGTCAAGCCCCAGATGATGGAGGAGCTGCTGGCACCGCTCCGCTTTACGCTGGCCGAACGGCCCAGCCGCTTCGTGCTGTGCAGCATGGCGGCGGGCCTGTCCATCGCCCGCATTCAGGAGATGGCGGGCAGCGACTGCCCCGTCATCCGCATCATGCCCAACACGCCCGCTTCGGTGGGGGCCGGTATGATCCAGTACTGCACCTCCAACGTCACCGCCGAGGAAGAGGCCGAGTTCCTGAAATTGATGGCCCCCGCCGGGCGGCTGGATGCTGTGCCGGAAAGCCTCATCGACGCGGCCAGCTGCGTGTCCGGCTGCGGCCCGGCCTGGGTGTACCAGTTCATCGAGGCGCTGGCCGACGGCGGCGTGGCCTGCGGCCTGCCCCGTGCCAAGGCGCAGGAGTACGCCGCCCAGATGGTCCTGGGCAGCGCAAAGCTGGTGCTTGAGAGCGGCCAACACCCCGGCGCACTCAAGGACGCCGTGTGCAGCCCCGGCGGCAGCACCATCCAGGGCGTGCGGGTGCTGGAAGAAAAGGGCCTGCGGGGCGCGGTGATGGACGCCGTCATCGCCTCCTACAACAAGACCAAAGAGATGGGGAAGGGTTGATCTATGCGCATCGTAGTCAAAGTCGGCACCTCCACACTGGCCCACTCCACCGGGCGGCTGAACATCCGCCACACCGAAGAGCTGGTGAAAGTGCTCAGCGATTTGAAGAACGCCGGGCATGAGGTCATCCTCGTGTCGTCGGGTGCTATCGGCATGGGTGTGGGCAAGCTGTCGCTTTCCGCCCGCCCTACCGATATGTCCTCCAAGCAGGCTTGTGCCGCCGTGGGTCAGTGTGAGCTGATGTACACCTACGATCGGCTGTTCAGCGCCTACGACCACACGGTGGCGCAGATTTTGCTCACCGGCGTGGACATCGAGCACGCCAGCCGCCGTGAGAACATCCAGAACACCCTCACCCGTCTGCTGGAGCTGGGCGCACTGCCCATCATCAACGAGAACGACACCGTCGCCACCGACGAGATCACCTCCATCGGCGACAATGACACCCTCGCCGCCATCGTCACCTGCTGCATCAAAGCCGATCTGCTGGTGCTGCTGAGCGACATCGACGGCCTCTACACTGCCAACCCCCACACCCACCCGGACGCAAAGCTCATCCCGCTGGTGGAGGACATCACGCCCGAAGTGATGGCGCTGGCCGACGGAGCCGGCTCGGCGCTGGGTACCGGCGGAATGTCCACCAAACTCCGGGCCGCCCGGATGGTGACCTCCAGCGGAGCTGACATGGTCATCGCGAATGGCGCCCACCCCGAGCTGCTCTATGACATCGCCGAGGGCCGTGCCGCAGGCACCCGCTTTGCGGCCCACAGACAGGAGGCATAACATGACCACACAGGAAATTCTGGAAGCCGCCCGCGGGGCCAAGACTGCCGTTGCCCTTTCGGACAGCGGCACCCGTGATTCTGCCCTTCTCGGGATGGCTGATGCCCTCTGCGCCCCTGAGTCCATGGACGCCATCCTCGCCGCCAACGCCGAGGACATGGCCGCCGCCAAGGGGCACATCAGCGACGTCATGCTGGACCGCCTCGCCCTGACGCCCCAACGCATCGAGGCCATGGCCAAGGGCATCCGGGACGTTGCCGCCCTGCCTGACCCGGTGGGTCGGGTGCTGAGCCACATCGAGCGTCCCAATGGCCTCGTCATCGAGAAGACCGCCGTGCCGATGGGCGTCATCGCCATCATCTACGAGAGCCGCCCCAACGTCACCAGCGACGCTGCCGCCCTCGCCATCAAGAGCGGCAATGCCTGCATCCTCCGCTGCGGCAAAGAGGCGTGGCGCTCGGCCAACGCCATCGTTCAGGCCTTGCGGCAGGGTCTGCGGGCAAACGGTCTGCCCGAAACAGCAGTCTGCCTCATTGAGGACACCACCCATGCCTCGGCCAACGCCCTGATGACCGCCGTCGGCTATGTGGACCTGCTCATCCCGCGCGGCGGGGCCGGACTCATCCGTGCCTGTGTCGAGAACGCGAAAGTCCCCTGCATCCAGACCGGCACCGGCATCTGCCACATCTTCGTGGACGACACCGCCGACCAGACCAAGGCGCTGGACATCATCGAGAACGCCAAGGCCAGCCGCCCCAGCGTCTGCAACGCCGAGGAAGTCTGCCTCGTCCACAGCGCCATTGCGAGCGAATTCCTGCCGAAGCTGGCCCAGCGCCTCGGCCCCGACCGCACCGCCAAGGGTCTGCACTCGGTGGAACTGCGGCTGGACGAGCGCGCTGCCGCCCTCATCCCCGGCACCCCCGCCGGGCCGAAGGATTTCGACACGGAGTTCCTCGACTACATCCTTGCGGTGAAAGTCGTGGACAGCGTGGAGGAAGCCATCGCCCACATCGCGGCTCACTCCACCGGCCACAGCGAAGCCATCCTGACCCGGACTGACGCCCACGCTGCCCTCTTCACGGCGGCAGTGGACAGTGCCGCCGTCTACGTCAACTGCTCCACCCGCTTCACCGATGGCGGAGAGTTCGGCCTTGGCTGTGAGATGGGCATCTCCACCCAGAAGCTCCACGCCCGGGGACCCATGGGCCTCGGCGAGCTGTGCAGCTACAAGTACATCATCCACGGCAACGGCCAGACCCGATAATTTTCGGATTTTTCCGGGATAGCGCACCGCCGTGGCAAAAATTTTCTTCAATTTCCTCTACAGGCCGAGGCTGAATGCCTCAGCCTGTATTTTTGTTTCATCGAGATGGACCGTTTTTCTCTCAAGCACACTTTTGGTTGAAAAAGTTTTGCAAATACATCCGAGAATAATTCCTTGTATCCAAATTTTCTCCATTCTCCACAAAGCCATAGTCATACTTTTGCCATTTTATCTTGCAAAAATCACAACAAACCTCTTGACATACGGGCCTTCTGCGGGTTAAATTTAAAATGAGGGTGTGATTTGACACAATCGCACTGGTTTAGTCTGTTTATCGAGAATTGTTCTCCGTAAGACTTCAACTTTTCAGACCGTTTTACTGCGGAGAACACTCTTCCGAGCATATCCGCCCACTCACAACACTATACTTGGAATGAAGGAGAGAGCGTTATGACGATTGCTATTCTTGCACATGATTCCCGCAAAGAGCTGGCGCTGCAGTTCTGCACAGCTTACAGCGGCATCCTATCCCGCAACACAGTCATTGCCACCGGCACCACCGGTCGGATGCTGGCGCAGGCCACCGGCCTGCCCGTACACTGCTACCTCTCCGGGAAGCTGGGCGGCATCCAGCAGATCTCGGCCCGGGTGGCCTGCGACGAAGTAGACCTCGTGCTCTTCTTCCGCGACCCGCTCAAGGCCGAGAACGGCAGCAGCGAGCAGAACCTGCTGCGGCTGTGCGATATGCACAGCGTGCCGATCTCCACCAACATCGCCACCGCCGAGGTGCTGCTGCGCGGCCTCGACCAGGGCGACCTCGACTACCGTGAGGGCATCCATCCCGACATCGTGGAGCCGCTGCCCGTCCATCGGGCCGTGTGCTGAGCCTGTTTTTAAGACTTTTCCGCCATTTGTGGTTTTGTGTATAGAGGGTTTTCGACAAAGAAAGACACCGCAGAAGCTTTCACACTTCTGCGGTGTCTTTTTATCTTATGCGCTCAGGTACCACTGAGGGATAACTTATTCCAGACCGCCCATCTGCTTGATGGCCTTGATGGCGTAGGTCAGGGTGCGGCCCATAGCCACGCCTGCCATCAGGCAGGGATAGTTGTTGGCGAAGAAGGAGCCGGACATATCGCCGGTGACATACAGGCCGGGCATCGGCTTGTTGTCATTGTCCAGAGCCTGACCCTTGTCGTTGATGGCGATGCCCTGCTCGGTACACAACAGGGAGGCACCCAGCCAGCAGCCGTAGAATGGAGCGGTGCGGATGGCACTCAGACGGTAAGCGGGCTTGCCGAAGTCCTCGTCGTTCTGCTTGTCGTACAGCTCGTTGTAACGCTCAACGGTAGCAAGGAAGGTATCCTTGGCCTCACCGGTGAAGCCCAGCTTGTCGGCCAGCTCGTCGATGGTGTCGGCCTTGAAGAAGACGCCCTCCTTCTCTGCATTGTCCATCTGCTTCTGGATATACTCTGCGCCGGCATTGCGGGTCTGGGCAGAGCAGCCGATGGTGTGGAAGCGCTTTGCGTCCTCCAGAATGTTTGCGTCGCAGATCTGTGCGTAGACGCGGCCCGGCTGATGGGCAGCCGCGTAAACAATATCGTTGTAGGGGCTGCTCTCGTTGGCGAAACGCTCACCGTTGCGGTTGACCTTCAGGAAAGGCTGGGTGCCGGGGTTGTACTGGCGGATGGGGCCGGGGAAGGCCTTGCCGCCGAAAGCGGAGTCGCTTGCCACATAACCGCCGTCCACGCCGGGAGCCACGATGCCGCGATCAAACAGCATGGGAGCAGCTTCCTTGTCGAGGTTTGCACCGGCCCAGACAGCGGCACGGATGCCGTAGCCCTTATCGGCCGGAGAGTAGGAGCAGGCGGTGGTGACAGAGGTGCCCAGCGGATCCAGCTGCTCCATCATGTAGGGGTTGCCGGGGAAGCCGCCGCAGGCCAGCAGAACGCCCTTGTTGGCGTTGTAGCGGATGAAGTGGTCATCCTCGGTGCTCTGGGCGATGATGCCGGTAATGCGGCCATCGCTGTTCTTTTCCAGCTTGGCCAGACTGGTCTTGAAGTCCACATCGTAGCCCAGCTCCTGAATGTACTGCAGCAGCAGCTCGTTGCGGGCTGCGCCGGAGCTGCGGTCATAGGTGTACTCGATCTCGGGGTACATATAGTCGGTGTTGTGCTCGGCATTCTCGGCAGGCCACTTAGCCTCATCGCCGTAGGTGTAGACCATCTTGACACCGTACTTGTCCTCCATGATGGAGCGGATGAACTCGATCATCTCACCGGACTCGTTGATCCAAGTCTTGACAACGCGCTGGTCGCACTTGCCGGAAGCGTAGCGGGAGATCTCGCTCAGCAGCTTGGCACGGTCCATCTTGATGCCCTGTGCCTGTGCGCCGAAGCCGTCCACAGCGCCGACCCAGTGACGGGTATCCTGCACGTTGCCGTTCTGCTCGATGACGCGGAAGTTCAGGCCGTGAGCAGCAGCGTAAGCAGCTGCACCCATGCCGCCGTTGCCAGCGCCGACGATGAGGATGTCGGTGTCCACGGTCTCGGTGATGGCAGCCTCGTCGATGTCAGGCTCCTTGCCCAGCCAATCGTTTTCGTCACCGGTAGGCAGCTGGACGGAGGTCACAGTAGCCTCGCCCTTGGCCTGAGCGTAACAGCTCTTGGCAGCCTTCATGACAGCGTCGGAAGTGATGGTGGAACCGGAAACGCCGTCGATCTCAGCAGAGCCTGCAGCCATCAGCTGCTCACGCAGCTGGTCGGCAGCAGCAGCGCCGTAAGAAGCGGTCTCGCCGGAGGTATCGACCACAACGTCGGTCACAGCGCTATCGGAGAAGGTCATGGTGACCTTGACGGTAGAAGAGATGCCCTCAGCAGTGCCCTCATAGGTGCCGGGGATGTAGGTGCCGGCTGCACCGGAAGCAGCAGGTGCGGCAGAGGAAGAGCTGGCAGTGTTGCAGGCAGCCAGAGCACCGGCAGTCACACCAGACATGGCGGCTGCGGCAGCGATCTTCAGAAAACCTTTGCGGGAGATCTTGTTCATTTTGCGTGGTTCCTTTCTTCGTGTCTTTTTCTTCTTCTCTATTCTTTCTCATAGCTCCGTGCAGCGGCAGACCTTCTTGCACTGCCGCCCACATCGTTCGATAATAATTTAACACAAATTCAAGGGTCTGTCTTTTAAGAATCCTTAAACATCCTGGCCATTTCTTCGTTCAATTCTGGACATTCTCGTTAATTATTTGCTTAACAAGTCCAAAAAGAGCGCCGACCGCTTAAGTTTCCTTAAGAAGTCGGCGCTCTCATCAAAACGATTCTTAAACCTTGCCGCCGTCCGGCTGGAAGACATAACCCTTGCCCCAGACATTTTTTAAGTAGACGGGCTTTGCCGGGTCGGGTTCTATCTTGCTGCGGAGGTTGTGGATATGTACCTGCACCGTCCGCACATCGCCGAGGCTTTCCTTGCCCCATATCTTCTGGTAGAGCTCGTTGGCTGTGAAGAAGGTGTTCGGGTAGCGGACGAAGAGGGTGAGGATGCGATATTCCATGTCGGCCAGATGGACGCTGCGGCCATCCTTCTCCACGCTGTGGCTGTTGGCATCCAGCGTGAAGGCCGCGCAGTGGTAGCCGTTGACGCTGGGCTCTGCGCCGTCCATCTGCACCCGGCGGATGTTGGCCATGATGCGGGCCAGCAGGATCTTGTTATTATAAGGCTTTGCCAGAAAGTCGTCGCCGCCCATTTCCAGCGCGCGGACGATGGTATCGGTATCGTCCAGACAGGATGTGAAGATGATGGGGCAGTGGTGCCAGCTGCGCAAACGCTGGCAGAGGTCTACGCCGTTGGTGTCCGGGAGAAGGATGTCCATCAGGATGACATCGAACTTTTCCCGCGCATGGCTCAAAGCGTCGCCGCCTGTCTCTGCACAGACCACCTCAAAATTCTGCTGACTTTTCAGAAAATAGCATGTGGTGTCGCGGATCACGGGGTCATCTTCCACCAACAATACGCGGATCATCCTGTCAGCCCTCCCCTTTTTTCGCACGATTTGTTATACTATAGTATACCTTATTTTTTGCACATCTACAAGGGGAGGCATCGCCATGAAGCAAAAATGGCCCATTCTGATTTTCTCCGCCCTGCTTACGGCCTTTATCGTGCTGGCCGGTATCTGGGGCAACGCGCAGTTCGAGCATCTGCACAGCGGCAGTGTGCTCACAGCCCAGCACGCCGCCCAGGGTATCGCGCTGGACGGCTGGCGGCAGGAAGCCCCCGGCCAGTGGCACTTTACTTTCACGGTGGGGGAAGACATTCCGTCCCTCACCCTCTGCGTCACCAACACAGCGGTACCGCTGGCCCCTGAGAGCCTCACCAGCCTCGAGCGCTCAGGGGAGCTGTATGCACTGGACGTCACGCCCGGCGAGACGGTGGAGCTGGTGTTCACCTGCGGCCGCAGCCCCCAGACATGGCTGATGACTTCCGCCTTCGCCTCCCGGGCATTCCGCTTCCGCACCATGACTCAGCTCATCGCTCTGACGGCCTTTGTGACCATGGGGATGGTGCTGCTGGCACTCTACCACTATAAGCACCTGCCGGAGCTGGGGTACTTCCTGCTCTACCTCGTCATTATGAGCGTCTGGGCGCTGATGGTCTTCTTCTTCCCAGCCATCCGAAACCGTCTGCTCCAGCGCATCCTCCGCTCCTTCTTCTCCCTCACTGTGCTGGCCTCGGCACTGCTGGCGGCAGGGCTGCTGGGGGTAAAACTGCCCCGCTCCGGGCGGGGGCTCCTTGCGCTTGCCGCCGGATGCGTCGTCTTCTTTGCGCTGTCCATGAGCAGCTATCCCCCGCTGCGGGTCGGGATGCTGGTAGCGGGCATGTGCCTCTGCCTTTATTACTTAATGGCCGCCGTAAACGCAGACTATGAGGGTGCCGCTCTGATGCTCCTGCCCGGTGCTGTCACCACCGGCTTCCGGGTCTGGGCGCTGATGCCCGGGCTGGACAGCGTGCTTTTTGTGGAGTCTGTTCCCTTCTACCTGCTGCGCTGCGCCCGCCTCTACGACCTTCCCTTTGCCATCGGCTGCATGGTGTTCGTCTGCCGGAGGTTTGCTCTCCTCTTCGACCGCACCGAGCAGCTGGCCCGGGAGCTGGACGCCCGGGTGGCAGAGCGGACAAAAGAGCTGACCGCCGAGACCGAGGCCCGCAAGAGCATGATGCTCAACATTTTTCACGACCTGCGCAGCCCTCTCTTTGCCGTCAGCGGCGGGCTGGAAACACTGGAATCGGCCCCCGAGGCCCTTCCGGCCTTGCTTCCGGCTCTGCGTCAGCGCATTGAATTCCTGCGGCGGCTGACGGAAGACCTCTTCCTCGCGGCAAAGCTCGAGCAGAAGCAGATCCTGCTCAACGAAGACCGCGCCGCCCTCAACGAAGAAGCCGCCGCCGTCTGCGCCGCCTGCCGGAGCGAGGCCGACCAGAAGGGCGTCGAACTCCATGTCAGCGCCGACACTCCTCTGCCTGTCTGGGGCGACAGCGTGCGGTTACAGCAAATTATCCAGAACCTTGTCACCAACGCCATCCACTATACTCCCGCCGGGGGCAGCATCCATGTGGACTGCCGCGCCGAGGGCGAAACGGCCTGTGTCAGCGTACAGGACACCGGCTGCGGCATCGCGCCGGAAGACCAGAGCGCTGTCTTTGACCGATACTTCCATACCACCGCCGACAAAAAGCACGACTCCACCGGCCTCGGCCTGACCATCGCGCAGGAGCTGGCCCACCTCCACCACGGCGAGATCACATTGCAAAGTGAAGTCGGCAAGGGCAGCATTTTCACGCTGCGACTCCCCTTACTTACAGACTGAGAGGGCAAGGCCGCTGATAAGATCCATCGCTTTATAGCCAAAGAGGACATCACGCAAAAAATCGCATGATGTCCTCTTTCTTATCGCAATTTTCAAAAATAGTGCCGGTCAAAACGGCATCTTTGCGATATGCAGTTTGCGGATGTTGCTTGTGCATTAAAAACGCAAACTGCTATATTTCAGCAGCTCCGTCAGCTTTGCCAGACGATGCACAGCCTCGTCCAGCACGTCAGTGCCGCGGGCAAAATGCATCCGGATGAGGTGGTTGACCGGCTCTTTGAAGAAGCTCGAACCGGGGACAGCCGCCACACCGATGTTCTTTATCATCCACTCACAGAATTCCAGGTCGGTCCAGCCCTTGAACTGGGGCAGGGCGAGGAAATCCGAAATGTCTATCATGACAAAATAAGTACCCTGCGGGACGTTGTGCTTGAGGCCGATGGCATCCAGCCCGGCAAGGAAGTGGTCGCGCTTCTCGGTGTAAAGAGCGCGCAGACCTTCATAGTAGCTTGCGGGCATGGTCAGACCGGCGACGGCAGCCTCCTGCAGGGGTGCGGCTGCACCGACAGTCAGGAAATCATGCACCTTGCGGGCGCCCTCGATGACGTAGGCCGGGCCGATGAGGTAGCCCAGACGCCAGCCGGTGATGGAGTAAGTCTTGGAGAGGGAGTTGCAGGTGATGGTGTGCTCGAACATACCGGGCAGGCTGGCCATGCAGATGTGCTCTGCCGGGGCGTAGACGATGTGCTCGTACACCTCATCCGTCACCACAAAAGCGTCGTACTTGATGGCAAGCCTGGCGATGGCTTCCAGCTCGTCGCGGCGGAAGACCTTGCCGCAGGGGTTGGAGGGATTGCAGAGGATAAGCGCCTTGGCACCCTCGGCAAAGCCCTTCTCGATGAGGCTCAAATCGAACTCATACTCCGGCGGCACCAACGGGATGTAGATGGGTTCAGCCCCCGAGAGGATGGCGTCTGCGCCGTAGTTCTCGTAAAACGGCGAGAAGACCATCACCTTGTCGCCGGGGTTGCAGATGGTCATCATGGCGGCCATCATGGCCTCGGTGCCGCCGCAGGTGACGCAGATTTCCGTGTTGGGGTCCACCTCGTGGTGGAGGGCCGGGCTGGTCTTTTTCGCCAGCGCCTCCCGGAAGTTCTGCGCACCGAAGGTCACAGCGTACTGATGGGGGCCGTCGTGGGCGGCTTTGGCCAGCGCGTCGGTCAGCTCCTTCGGCGGGTCGAAATCAGGGAAGCCCTGCGACAGGTTGATGGAATCGTATTGGTTGTTGATGCGGGTCATCCGGCGGATGACGGAGTCGGTAAAGGTGCCGACGCGGTCGCTTAATCGTGGCATTTTTTGATCCTTTTCATCTTAGACTCCCCTCGAGAGGGGAGCTGTCACCGAAGGTGACTGAGAGGTTCAGTCCTTAAAATACGCATTCTGCACAGCCAGCAGGACGCCTGCGCGGCTGGCGGCGAAGTTCAGGCCGCCCTGCAGGTAGCAGGTATACGGCTCACGCAGCGGGCCGTCGCAGGAAAGCTCGATGGTGCTGCCCTGCGTAAAGCTGCCGCTGGCCATGATAACTTCGTCGGTGTAGCCCGGTTCCGGAGAAGGTTCCGGGGCGGCATAGCTGTCCACGGGGCTTGCGGCCTGAACTCCCCGGCAGAAGCCGATGAGGGCGTCCGCCGTACCAGCATCAAAGCAGGTGACGATGTCGTTGTGGGCCTCGCAGTAGCGAGGGATGGGCTTTTTGCCCACCAGTTCCAGCAGGCACTGGGCGTAGATGGCCGTCTTGATGGCCTCGCAGACCACGCCGGGGGCGTAATAGAAGCCCAGATACATATCGCGGGGCGTTTCCAGCGTGCAGCCCAGCTCCTTGCCGAGGCCGGGGGCGTTCAGGCGGTAGGCGCAGAGCTCCACGAGGTCTTTCCGGCCTGCGATATAGCCGCCGGTGGGGGCGATGCCGCCGCCGGGGTTCTTGATGAGGCTGCCCACCACGAGGTCGGCACCTGCCTGGCAGGGTTCTTCCTTCTGGGTGAACTCGCCGTAGCAGTTGTCCACAAAGATGATGATGTCGGGGTTGGCGGCGCGGGCGGTGTCGGCCACCTTGCGGATGGTGTCGAGGTCGAAGGCGTTGCGCTGCAGGTAGCCGCGGCTGCGCTGGATGTGGCAGACCTTCGCGCCCGGGGCTTTCTGGGCGATGAGCTCATAGTCCGGGGTAAAGTCGGCCTTCAGCGGGGCCTCGTCGTACTTGATGCCGTAATCCATCAGGGTTCCGGTGCCTTTGCCCTTGCCATCCAGACCGATGACGCCTTCCAGCGTGTCATACGGACGGCCCGTGGCAGCCAGCAGGGTATCGCCTGCCCGCAGCAGGCCAAAAAGAGCCACGGCCAGCGTGTGGGTGCCGCTCTGGAACTGGCTGCGCACCAGTGCATCTTCGGCGCCCATCACCTCGGCAAAGATCTGCTCGAGCTTGGCGCGGCCGGTGTCCCACAGGCCGTAGCCGGTGGTACCCAGCATATCGGTGGAGGACATCTGGGTGTCCGCAAAGGCTTTCAGCATCTTGAGCTGGTTGTAGTCGCGGATGTCCTCCATCTGCTTGAAGTAGGGCTGGCAGAGCTCGAGGGCTTTTTCATCCAGCGCCAGAACTTCGGGTTTATAATCGAAAAAGTGATTTAACATTGACATTATAATGAATCCTTAATTGTTATTGTACTTCATATCGTGCATACTCCCCCATCTTCTCAAAGCCCAGCCGGGTATAGAAATGTACCCGCTCGGGGCTGCACAGGAAGACAGGCATCCAGCCTTCGGCGGCGAGGGCATTCGCCATCTCGACGATGAGCCGCCCGCCGACGCCTTTGCCCCGCAGAGCTTCCACGGTCTCGCCGCAGGCCATGTATGCCTGACCATTTGCCAGCGCATAGGCTCCCACAGTACAGATGATATTTCCTTCCCGTTCCAGCGTCCAGACCCGGGCAAGGCCCCGGCTGCGCTTGGAGCAGAGCTCAGAGTAAAAGTCGTCCCGTTTTGAGGGCCTGTCAGGGAAGAGCAGATCCGCTGCTTTTCCGGCAGCAGGTTCTGTGTTTTTGGCAAGACTCTGCCAGAGGGAAGCGTTTGCCTCAGGCAAGGGCAGCTGACGCCCCGGCGCAAGGCCGAAGACGCTGTGTGTCTTTGCCCGTTTCCAACCGGTGGGCGGCGGACACTCGGCTTCATCCAGCACCACGGCCTCACAGCCGCAGAAAGCCAGAAAGCCCGCCAGCTCCTCGGGGTTGGCGTGACCCGCCAGCCACGCGGTTCTGCCGCCGACATCCAGCGCCAGCGTCGGCCCGGCGAAAAAGCGGCCCGGCTGGCTCTTACCGAAGAGGGCGAACGCCAGCGGCATGGTCGCCCCGAGACAGAGCTTGCCCCGGCAGGCATTCAAAAAGCGCTGCTTCTGGCGGGGCGTTTTGATTTGGGCGATCACTTCAGCGCGTTGACGATGCTCTTGAACTCGCGGCCACGCACTTCAAAGTTCGGGTAGAGGTCGAAAGAAGCACTGGCCGGCGAGAGAATGATGATGTCACCGGGCTTTGCGCTGGCGCGGGCCAGCTCCACGGCGTGCTGCATGTTGTCGGCGTGTTGGATGGGCAGCTCGGCCTCGTTGAAGTTCGGGTCTTCGCGCACGGCCTTCTCGATGCGGGGGCCGGTAGCACCCATCAGCACGAGGTTCTTGACATGAGCCGTGATCTCAGGGGCCAGCGGCTCGTAGGGGATGTGCTTGTCGTAGCCGCCTGCGATGAGGATGACCTTTTGGTCGAAGCTGCGCAGACCGGCGATAGTGCGGGTGGGGCTGGTGCCGATGGAGTCGTTGTAGTACAGCACGCCGTCCAGCGTGCGCACCGGCTCAATGCGGTGCTCCACACCGGTAAAGGTGCTGCCCACCTTCTGGATGGCTTCCACAGGCACCTCGCCCCAGACGGCGGCGGCAGCGGCCAGCAGGTTCTCAATGTTGTGCAGGCCCCGCAGCTTCACGTCCTTCTGGGCGAGGAAGGGAGTCACGACGCCGTTCTCTGCCATGCAGAGCATCCCGTCCTCCCGCAGGAACGCGCCGTTGTCCGTCTCGTGCAGGCG
>OLNH01000746.1_pt1 | contig 23099 bp, 25 predicted proteins | sample 1643101 | NCBI WGS metagenome assembly OLNH01 (sample SAMEA3136758, study PRJEB25190) | human gut metagenome | biome: human gut; feature: human-associated habitat; material: faeces | place: Austria | collected 2013
ACAAAAGCATCATTTGATGGATTAACAAAAGCATTAAATGAAGCAAAAGCAGTATATGAAAATCCAAATGCAACACAAAAAGAAGTAGATAGTGCAAAAGCTACATTAGAAAAAGCAATCGCAGGATTACAAACAGTAACAACTGATAATACAGTAAGTACACCAGTAAATAATGGTGATACAACTGCAAGTGTAAAAACAGGAGATGAAAGCTTAGTAGGAATGTTTGCAACAATTGCATTATTAAGTGTAGCTGGATATACAGTGTTGAGAAGAAAAGAAAATTAGTGAAAAAGAGGTAGCTTAGGCTACTTCTTTTTTATTAAGTGCTTTTAGTTGCTTTGTACTAGGATATAATTTACAATATTATTGTAAGCGTATACTTTTTTACGCATTAAGAAAGGAGAAAAGGGGAAATGAAAAAGAAAAAATTATTGGCTTCGTCATTGGCGTTAGCAATGACAATTGGGGCAACAATGAATCTTAGTTTGGTTAATGCTCAAAGCCGTATTGATCAAATTATGGAAGAAATGACACTTGATCAAAAAATTACCCAAATGATCATGCCAGATTTTAGACAATGGCAACAAGAAGGGGAAACTGCTGTAAGTGATTTAACAGTATTGAATGATGAAGTAGCTAAAATCATTGATGATTATGATTTTGGTGGAGTTATTTTATTTGCAAATAATGTTAAAGAAACTGAGCAAACTTTGAAATTGACAAATGATTTACAAGAAGCAGCAATTTCTAATAAAGCAGGTAATGGGGATTTACCATTATTAATTACGATTGACCAAGAAGGGGGAATTGTTTATAGGTTAGGTAGCGGGACTGCTTTACCAGGGAATATGGCTTTAGGAGCTACTCGTAGCGTTGAAGCAGCTAATGATGTTGGAGAAGTTATTGGGCGTGAGTTAAATGCACTTGGAATAAATGTTAACTTTGCGCCATCATTTGATACTAATAATAATCCAAATAACCCAGTAATTGGTTTACGTTCAATTTCTAGTGATCCTAATTTAGTAGCTGAGTTAGGGGTTCCAATGATGGAAGGAATGCAAAAACATAATGTAGCTACTGCTGCAAAACATTTTCCTGGACATGGGGATACAGCAACTGATTCTCATACAGGATTACCATTAGTTGATAAATCATATGAAGAATTATCAAAATTAGAATTAATACCATTTCAAGCAGCTGTTGATAATGGAGTAGATATGTTAATGACTGCACATATTCAATATCCACAAATTGAAAAAGATACAGTTAAATCAATTGCAGATGGTAGTGAGGTTTATGTTCCAGCTACATTGTCAGATGATATTATTAAAGGTGTAGTAAGAGAAAAGATGAATTTTGATGGTGTAGTTGTTACAGATGCAATGAATATGGATGCAATTGCTAAAAACTTCGGAGAAGCACAGGCTGTTATTATGGCAATTCAAGCAGATGTTGATATTTGTTTAATGCCAACTATTTTACGTTCTAAAGCTGATGTTGCTAAGCTAGATACTATTATTTCTGAAGTGAAGAATGCTATAAATGAAGGAACAATAACTGAAGATGATTTAAATGATTCAGTTAGAAGAATTTTAACTCTTAAAGAAAATCGCGGAATTTTAGATTATGCAGATGATACAAGAACTTGGGAAGAAAAGTTAGCAAATGCTAATGAACAAGTTGGCTCAAAAGAAAACCGTGATATTGAAAGAGAAGTTTCAGCACAAGCAGTAACTATTACTAAAAATGAAGATAATATTTTACCATTAAGACCAAAAGATGGGGAAAAAGTTTTATTATTAGGAGCATATGATAATGAATTACCAGGTATGGAATTAAGTATGCGTCGTTTGATTGGTGAAAATGTAATTAGTTCTAATGTATCGTATGAAAGTTTTAGATACAATAGTAATACAACAATTGCTGATTTAAAAGATAAGATCGACTCTGCTGATTATGTTATCGTTATTTCTGAAATAGGTAGTGCAGCACAAATGGAACAAACACATTGGTTAACAAGAGTTCCAACTGAAGTTGTTAATTATGCAAATGAAGTAAATAAAGATGCTGTAGTATTGAGTATTTCAAAACCATATGATGTTGCTAATTATCCAAATGCTAAAGCTGTTGCAGCAGTATATGGTAATAAAGGAATGGATCCAACAGAAGGATTAACTCCTGATAGTGCATTTGGACCAAATATTCCAGCAGGAATCGAAGTTATTTTTGGAGGACATGCAGCTACTGGTAAATTACCAGTAGATGTTAATAAATTTGAAAATGGATCATTTAGCGATGAAGTTGTTTATCCAATTGGTTATGGTTTAACTTATGATGCTGTTGATATTGCTGATAAAACAGCATTAAAAGCATTAATTGAAGAAATGGATAAAGTAGAAAATCAAAATTATACAGATGATTCTTGGAATTTATTTAAACAAGCTTTAAATGATGCTAAAAATGTTGTTGCTAATAAAAAAGCAAGTCAAGAAGAAGTTGATAGTGCGTTAGTTGATTTGAATAATGCATATAATAATTTAACTGTTAAAAAAGTAGATAATAGTAAATTAGAAGAATTAGTTGATCAAATGTCAAAAGTAGAAAAAGGAAATTATACAGATAAGTCATGGAATAATTTCACTTTAGCGTTAGAAAATGCTAAAAAGGTATTGAATGACAAAAATGCTACTCAAAAAGATATTGATGCTGCAATTGAAGCATTGAATAAAGCATATAGTGCATTAGAAAAAACATCAACTACTGCTCCTTCTACTGGAGATGAAACAAAATTATATGGTACAATTGCTGCCTTAGGGTTAACAGGATTAGCATTACTTGCAATAAGAAAAAAAGAAAAATAAATATTTATTAAGGGGCTGTAAGAATAACTATTTAAAATAGTTAGGGATTAATAGCCCCTTTTAAAATTGAAATAAATTGCTACTTTTTTGAATATTTAATGCTGATTATTCATATTGTTTATTGGAGGTAATTATATGGATAATAATAACAATATACGATTTGAACATACGCCTTATCATAATGTTTATTTAAAGGATCGAAAAAGTATTGAATTAACTGGTGTTAAGAATATTGAAAGTTTTGATTCTTTAGAATTTTTAATTGAAACTTCATTGGGTTTTTTGAATATAACTGGAACTGATCTTTCTTTGATTCGATTAGATCAAGAAAAATGTGAAGTTAGTATTAAAGGAAATATTGATTCGATTTCATATGTTTCCAATAAAAAGAATCCTAAAGTAAAAGAAAGTGTTTTTAATAAATTGCTTAAATAATGAATTTGGTTGAACAGATACAAGTGATTGGATATTCACTTGTTTTTGGCTTTGTTTTTACTTTTGTATATAGTCTTATTAACCGTATGTTTTATAAATATCATCAACGTTTGATAAGAATTGTTATTCAAATAATTATAGGAATATTATTTGGATATATATATTATTTAGGTTTGTTTAAAATTAATAATGGTGTAATTAGAATGTATTTTTTTGTATGTATATTAATTGGATATATCTTATATTTGAATTATTATAGCTATTATATGTATTATTTGATTGAATTAATAATTCGAATGATAAAATATATTTTAAGACCGATGTTATTTCTTTTTAGAAAAGTTGATGGTATAATAAAACACATAAAGAGGGTGATAAGATGAACGCTAGATTATTTTTTAAAACAATTAAAGGATTCTTGTGCATGATTGGTGGTTGTGCTTTGATTTTTATACTAGTTAATAGTTTTATGAATGTTTATCAGCGAAAAAATGAGCTGGCAGATGTAAAAAAACAAAAAGAAACTATCGAAGAAGAACGAGAAATGTTGAAAAATGAAATTGAATTGTTGAATGATGATGATTATGTAGCACGTTATGCCCGTGAAAATTATGTTTTTACTCGTGAAGGAGAACAAGTTTCAATTATACCTGAGGTTAAATGATAAGCACGTAGTGCTTATTTTTATTAAGTGATAGATCGTAAAAATTATGTTTGATGATTTATAAAATATTTATCAATTTTAAATCAGATTTTAATTGGAGGAAAAATATGTTCGTTGAAAAGAATTTTTATATGCGTTCTTTAAGAAGAACAAGAAAAATAACGATATATGTACCAGATGATTATAAAACAAGCAATAAACAATATCCGGTTTTGTATATTAACGATGGCCAAAATGCTTTTTTTGATGAAGAGTCATTTATGAAGGTTAGTTGGGGATTTTATGATTTTGTAAAAAGTGTTAATTTAGATATAATTATGGTTGCTATTCCATGCAATTTTACTTTACATAAACGAGAAGATGAGTATGGTCCATGGCCTATTAGTAAAGAAATTTTATTAATGGAATATGGAAATGAGAATTTGAAAATTGGTGGCGAAGGAGACAAATATATTCGCTTTATTGTTAAGCAGTTAAAACCATATATTGATAATCATTTTCCAACTGATAAAGATGATTGTGCTATGGTGGGAAGTTCGATGGGAGGAATTATTACTACATATGCAGCAATCAAGTATGGACATATTTTTAAAAAGACGGCATCTCTTTCAAGCGCTTATTGGTTTTATATAAAAGAGTTTTGTGAATTAATTGATAAAAGTGATTTAAGTTCAATTGAGTGTTTTTATATGGATTTAGGTGGTAATGAGGGAAATGGAGATGATTATATAAGTAAAATTTATTATGAAAGTAATGAGATTATTTATAATAAATTAATTGAAAAAAGTGATAAAATTAACGTGAGATTTTTTGAAGATGCTTGTCATAATGAAGAACAATGGCGTCAAAGAGTACCGATTTTTATGGAGTTATTTTATCGCTAGTTAGGAGTAATTATGTATAAATTAATGTTATCAGATTTGGATGAAACTCTATTAGTAGATCATCATGTTCCTTATTTTAATTGTGAAGCGATTAAAAAGGCCCGAGATAAAGGCGTTAAGTTTGTTGTAGCAACAGGAAGATCATATAATATGATTTTTGATATTTTAAAAGAAATTGGCACTTATGAAAAAGAAAATGAGTATTCAATTTGTTTTAATGGTGCATTGATAGTTGAAAATAAAAATCATCGTATTTTAAATTTTGAAAGCATTTTGTTTGAAGATGCAAAAGAATTGTTTAACAGGGCTAAAAATTATGATGTTTGTGTTTTAATTTTTACATTAGATATGTGTTATATATATAATGCTAACGAAGAAGAAGTGGCTCGTAAAATTAGACAAAAAGCTAAATTTAAGATAATTGATGAAAAAGAGTTTGAATTGTTAAAAGATCAACCGATTGCTAAAATGATTTATCAAAATAAAAATACTAAATATTTAAAGATGATAGAAGATGAATTTAAAGAAGATATATGTAAAAGGGTAGCGGTAAGTTATTCTTCTAATCGATATATGGAATTTAATGCTTTAAATGTAAATAAGGGTAATGCATTATCCTGGTTGGCTAAATATTTAGAAATAGAGATTGAAGATACGATTGCAATAGGTGATAATTATAATGATTTAGAAATGATTAAAAGGGCTAATTTAGGTGCCTGTGTTAGTAGTGCTAATGATGATATTAAAGCGGTAGCTAATTATGTTACAAAACTAGATTATTATCAAGGTGCAGTAAAGGAAGTAATTGAAAAATTTATTTTGGAGGAAAATTAATGGGATATAAGTTAATCGCTTGTGATTTAGATGAGACTTTATTGGATGATAATCACAGAATTGCTAAAAAGAATTGTGATGCAATTAAAAAAGCAAGAGAAAAATATGGGATTAAATTTGTTTTGGCGACAGGAAGAGGTGTTAAACAAGTACGATATGAATTAGAAGAATTAGGTTTAAATGGACTTGAAGATGAATATGTTATTTCTTTTAATGGGGCAGTACTTAGTGAAAATAAAGATAATAAGATCTTTCAATTTAATGGTTTAACATTTGAAAAGGTAAAAGAAATTTTTCAAGCAGGGCTTAAGTATAATGTTTGTCAGTTTATTAATACAATTGATACAGTATATATTTATAATGCTGATGATGCTCAAAAACAAAAGTTAAAACGACAAAGAATAGATGCTGTTTATTTTGAAAAACCAGATATTGAATTTTTAAAAGACAAACCAATATGTAAAATGCTTTATCAAAGTAATGATTTAAACTTTTTGATGAGTTTAGAAAAAGAATTAAGTTCAATAGTAGCAGGGTGTGTAACTGTTAGTTATTCTTCTAATCAATATATGGAATTTAATGCTTTAGGTATTGATAAAGGAAAAGGGTTAATTGATTTGGCGAATAAATTAGGAATCGATATTAAAGATACAATTGCAATAGGCGATAATTACAACGATATTTCAATGTTAAAGGCATCAGGACTAGCTGTAGGAGCAAATAATGCGGCTGAAGATGTTAAAAATATTTGTGATTATGTTACTATGGCTGATAATAATGAAGGCGTTGTTGCTGAAGTGATAGAGAGGTATATATTCAATGAGATTTAAAGATATTGTAGCTGTTGAATTTGAACAAGATTATTATAAAAAATTACATAATTATGTTGAAAACGAATATTTGCACAAAACAATATTTCCACCACGTCAAAATATTTTTAGAGCTTTGAATCTTTGTGATTATGAAGATGTAAAAGTTGTTATTTTAGGTCAAGATCCCTATCATGAACTTCATCAAGCTAATGGTTTAGCATTTAGTGTCTATCCAGGAGTTAAAATACCCCCAAGTCTTGTTAATATTTATAAAGAGTTAAAAGATGATGTTAACACATTTATTCCTAATCATGGAGATTTAACTAAATGGGCTAAACAAGGAGTATTGTTATTGAATAATGTTTTAACAGTGGAAGAAGGAAAAGCTAATAGTCATGCAGGTATTGGTTGGGAGATTTTTACATTAAATATTGTAAAAGCGTTGAATAAGCGTGAAAAGCCAATGGTATTTATTTTATGGGGAAATAATGCTCGTAGTAAAAAACAATACATTGATACTAGTAGACACTTAGTTTTAGAAAGTGCTCATCCATCTCCGCTTTCAGCGCATCGTGGTTTTTTTGGGTCTAAACCTTTTAGTAAAGCAAATGATTTTTTGATTAAGAATAATATGACACCAATTGATTGGCAGATTGAAAATGTTTAATGATATTAAAGAAGCCCTAGATTATATTGAATCTAAAAGAGTTAAAAGAACTTTTGAACAATTTCAAGAAATAGTTACTAAATATGGTTTTAATGTAAAACAAAAAAATATGATTCATATTGCTGGCACTAATGGAAAAGGCTCAACTGTTAATTTTATAAAAGAAATATTAATGAAACATGGTTATACAGTTGGTACTTTTACATCACCATATATGATTGTTCACAATGATAGAATTTGTGTTAATGGTAAGATGATTAGCGATGATAAATTACTTAAGATAATTAATGAATTAGAAGATATAATAAAAAAAGAGAATTTATCAATGTTTGAAATTGATGTGTTGATTATGTTGCGTTATTTTGATGAATTGGATTTAGATTATCGAATTATTGAAACAGGAATTGGTGGTTTGTGTGATAAAACAAATGTAATTGATAGTATTTGTAGTGTTATAACTAATATTGGTTATGATCATCAGTTTATGTTAGGAAATAGTTTGGATGAAATCGCAAAACATAAAGCTGGTATTATCAAATCAAGAAAACCATGTTTTACTACTGAAAGTAACAAAGAAATAGTCGATATTTTTAAACAGGTATGTAAAACTAATGGTAGTCAATTGTATATTTGTGATGTTGGAAATGTTAATTATCCATATGTTTTTAATTGTTTATCTAATGAATATGTGTTAAAAACAGGTGGAAGTTATCAAGTAAAAAATGCAGTTTTAGCAATAAATGTATGTAATTATCTAATTGATTTGGATAAAGAACTTGTCCAACAAGCAATTGATTGTTTTAATTGGCCTGGAAGGTTTGAAAAATTTGGAAGTATTTATTTAGATGGAGCACATAATGTTGATGGTATTTTAGCGCTGAAAAAAACATTAAAAGATCAAAAATTAGAGGACATTGTAATTGTTTTTAGTGCTTTAAGTGATAAAGATGTTTGTGAAATGAAGGCGTTGTTGAAAGAATATCCACTGATTCAAGTTAGCTTTGATGATGAGCGTTTGAATTCAAATGATATTAATTATAAAGATATATTAAATAAAGTGATTGGTAATTATAAAAATATTGTTGTAACAGGTTCGTTGCATTTTATTAGTGAAGTACGTAAATATCTAAAAGAAAATCCAAAAATAAGATAGGAGAAATTAAATGATCATACGAAAGTATAAATCTACAGATTGTAAATATTTAGCTCAACTATTTTATGATACTGTTCATAGTGTTAATAGCAAAGATTATTCAAAAGAGCAATTGAATGCTTGGGCAACTGGGAATATTGATTTAAAGCAATGGGATGAATCATTTAAAAAAAATTATACTATTGTTGCTTTAGAAAATAATATAATAGTTGGATTTGGAGATATTGATAAAACCGGTTATTTAGATAGACTATATGTTCATAAAGATTATCAAGGAAAGAAAATAGCAACTTTGATTTTAGCTGAATTAGAAAAGAAAGTTAAACCTTGTAAAATTATTACGTATGCTTCTATTACGGCAAAGCCTTTTTTTGAAAATAGAGGATATGAGGTGGTAAAGGAAAATGTTGTGATACGAAATAATGTTTATTTAAGTAATTATATAATGGAAAAGAATTGTAAATAAAATAATGGAAATGAAGGGATAAAAAATGTTTTTTTTAATTTTAATTTTTGGAGTAATTGCTATTGTTTTAGCTTTAATGGCATTAATTTTAAAAATAAAAAAAGTTAAATTGTTACAGTGTTTAAGTTTATCGTCAGGATTACTTGCTATGTATTGTACAATATATGATTATAATTATTTAGTTAGTATTCAAGATTGGAGTGCACTGTTGGATACATCAGCGTTTATTTCTAAAATAACATTTGTGATAATGTGTATAGTTATAGTGTTTAATTTTATTGTATATATGAAAAATAAATAGGAATTTCATTATTATGTGAAATTCTTTTTTATATATACAAAAATAAATGTCAAATATTTATATATAGATATTTGACATTTATAAATGAAAAACATTAGCGATAAGAAAATTGAAAATCTAATTCTTCATCAAACTCTACCCATAGTAAATAAATAAAACTTAATAAAAAGCGTTTTTCACTATTAGGATCTTTAATTAAAATATAATCTCTACCGACATCTTCTACAATCCCAACATAACTTTTATCTCGCCATTTATCACTATCACTATAAGTGAAATAGAATTTACCTAGTTTGCCAACATTTAGCTTAAGTATATTGCCTAAATATGATTGTCCAACAGCACCAGGATTAATTGGTGGTAGTTCAGGTTCTGTTTGATTTTCTTGTTGTCGAACAAGATAAGGGTTTAAATCATCGAAATAATCCATTTTATCGCTCCTTGTATTATAATATGCTAAAATATGCTAATAAATTTTAAAAATCACATCTTAACTCTTCACCTGGATCATAAAAACAGTGGCTTTTAAAACGTCCTGCAAGATAGCCGTAAAATTTTTCAGGACAAATAACGTTTGTCCCTGGGTTTTTAAACCATAATGCATATGTTGCTGGAGAACGTCGATAGTATTCAATAGTTTTTTGAGCTAACTCTTTTTCTTTAGCATTAGCAGGGCCTTGAAATAATGGACTTTCTACTCCTGCAAAAGCATTTTTTTGGTAAACTGCCTCAGTAATTGAAGTTACATCTCTAAAAACATCACATTGGGCAGCAACTCTATTTACTACGACATTTCCTACTAATAGCATTCCCTCATCCCCCTCGCCTACTGCTTCGGCTCTAATAAGGCGTGCAAGTAAATCTACTTCTCTTTGATTATAGGCTATACGACTCATTTTTTCACCTCGATACATATATATGTATCAACATGATTTTTATACAATAAATATTTTATAATAATATTTTAAAAAAAAGATTTTTGAATTATAATATGTGACAAGATATATAATTATTTTTTGTAATAATTAGCTCGAAATTATTTTTTAATTATGATAGAATTATATTATATAGAAGCGCTTACATCGAACAAGGAGGTATTTAAAATGGGAAGAGAGATTGTAGCCATGATTTTAGCTGGAGGAAGAGGGACTCGTCTGGAAGCTCTAACAGCTAAAGTAGCTAAACCGGCAGTTCATTTTGGAGGAAAATATCGAATTATTGATTTTCCTTTAAGTAATTGTGCTAATTCTGGTATTGATATTGTTGGGGTATTAACACAATATGAATCAGTATTACTAGGAACATATGTTGGTGCCGGTACTAAATGGGGACTTGATGGAAAACAATCATTAGCTGCAATTTTACCAGCGCGAGAAAGAGGTAAAGTTGGGGCTACTTGGTATGCGGGAACAGCAGATGCTATTTATCAAAATATTAGTTTTCTAGATCAATATGATCCAGAATATGTTTTGATTTTATCTGGTGACCATATTTACAAAATGGATTATGATAAAATGTTAACAGCACATAAACAGCGTAAGGCTGATGCAACTATTGCAGTGTTGAATGTATCAATGAAAGAAGCAAGTCGATTTGGGATTATGAATACTAATGAAGATGGAAGTATTTATGAATTTGAAGAAAAACCTGAACATCCTAAATCTACATTAGCTTCAATGGGAATTTATATTTTTACTTATAAAGAATTGCGAAAATATTTGATTGCTGATGCAAAGAAAGAAGATAGTAAACATGATTTTGGTATGAATATTATTCCTGATATGTTGAAAGACAATAAAAAATTGTTTGCATATGAGTTTAATGGATATTGGAAAGATGTTGGAACTGTTGAAAGTTTGTGGCAAGCTAATATGGACTTGTTAGATGACAAAGAACTTGATCTTTACAATATTAAAAAGGATTGGAAAATTTATACTGAAGACACTTTAGGTAAACCTCAAATTATTGGTGATAAAGCAACAGTTAAAAATTCTTTGATTACACAAGGTTGTTTAGTAAATGGGACAGTTGAAGGTTCAGTACTATTTAATAATGTTAATGTTGGTGAAGGTGCTAAAGTAATTGATTCAGTGCTAATGCCAGGAGTATTAGTTGAAGAAGGTGCTGAGGTATATAAAGCCATTGTTGATGAAGGTGTTGTAATTAGAGCTAAGAGTAAGATTAATGAAGAAGCTAAAAATGTTGCATTAGTAAGTGATAATAAATAGGGGAGGAAATAGAGATGGTAAAAGCAATAGGATTAGTAAATTTACATTCAGATGTAGATTTTGTGGGGCTTACAGAAAAAAGACCAGTAGCGTCAGTAAGTTTTTTAGGACGTTATGCATTAATAGATTTTGTTTTATCTAATATGTCTAATTCAACTATTGATGCTGTAGGGGTTTTGATTCAAAAAAAACCGCGTTCATTATTTAAACATTTAGCTGGAGGAAATTCTTGGAATTTTAACTCTAAAGCTGGGGGTGTTTCTTTCTTATATAATGAAAAATATGCCAATAACCCTAATTATAATCACGATATTAACAATTTAATTGAAAATATTGCCTTTTTAGAAGCAAATAGAGCAGATTATGTAGTTATTGCTCCAGCTCATATTATTACAACTATGGATTATAGTGAAGTAATTGATGCTCATGAAAAAGCTGGGGCTGAAATTACAATGGTTTATAAAAAAGTGCATGATGCTAATGAAGCGTATATTGGATGTGACTGTCTAACAGTTAAAAATAAAATTGTTACTAAGATTGAACGTAATAAAGGAAGTCGTAAGGATCGTAGTATTTCACTTGAAACGTATGTTATTAATACTAAAACTTTATTGAAAATTATGAAGCAAGCTAAAAAAATTAGTTCGTTCTTTAATTTAAGAGATTTCTTAGCTTATTTATGTGATGAAAAACAAATTAATACTTATGAATATAAAGGATATGCTCGTTGCATAGATTCATTAGAACATTATTATCAATATTCATTAGAATTTTTAGATTTAGATATTTCGTCAGCTGTATTTAAGAGTAATTGGCCTATTTACACAATTACTAACGATACACCACCAGCAAAATATTTAACACAATCTGATGTAAAAAGATCATTTGTTGCAAATGGTGCAATTATAAATGGAACAGTAGAAAATAGTATCATTGGACGTGATGTTGTTATTGGTAGTGGTGCGATAGTGAGAAATTGTATTTTGTTTTCTGGAGCGGTTGTAGATCCAGGAGCTCATTTGGAAAACGTTATTATGGATAAAAGTTCTAAAGTACATCGTCAACTAGAATTACATGGAGAATATGATAGCCCATTGTATATTAAAGAAGGAGATGTAGTTTAATGCGAGTATTATTTGCGACATCTGAAGCTACTCCGTTTATTAAATCAGGAGGGCTAGCTGATGTACTAGGTTCTTTGCCAAAAGAAATGGCAAAAAAAGGTGTTGAAAGTATTGTTGTTTTGCCTAAGTATCAAGATATGAAATTAGCTGATAAAATTGAATATGTGACTAATTTTGATATTTGGGTAGGGTGGCGTAAAGTATATTGTGGTGTCTTTACGTATGAATTGGATGGTGTTAGGTTTTATTTTATCGATAATGAACAATATTTTCGTAGACCGGGATTATATGGTTATGATGATGATTATGAGAGATTTGCATATTTTGATTTTGCAGTACTTGAATTAATTTCACATTTAAATATTCAACCAGATATTTTACATTTGCATGATTGGCAAACAGCAATGATTGCAATGTTATACAAAGAAAGATATTGTTATTATGAGCATTATGAAAATATTAAAATTGTTTTTACGATTCATAATATTGCTTTTCAGGGAAAAGCAGATCCTAGGTTGTTAAGTGAATTATTTGGGTTGGATAATTATTTATATTACAATGGTAATTGTCGTAATGATGGTTGTTTAAATATGATGAAAGCTGCTATTTTCTATAGTGATATTATTACTACTGTATCTCCAACTTATGCAAAAGAAATTTTAACTCCAGAATATGGAGAAGGATTACAAAATATTTTAGAAATGCGAAAGTATGATTTATATGGTATTTTAAATGGGGTTGATTATGATGTGATTAATCCAAAAACAGATAAAGATATTGTAAAGAATTATGATGTTGATACAGTATTTGATAATAAGGTGGTAAACAAGCTGGCACTTCAAAAAGAGGTTGGGTTACCTGAAAATAAAGATGTTGCTTTAATTGGTATTGTTACTAGATTAACTAAACAAAAAGGCTTGGATTTGATTATTAACCAATTTAATGAAATGTGTAATAGAAATGTACAAATTGTTATTTTAGGTGCTGGTGATCAAGTTTATGAAGATACTTTAAAGTCAATAGCATCTCAGTATCCAGATAAAGTTTCTTTACAATTAAAATATGATTTTGGATTATCTTGTCGTATTTATGCAGGATGTGATATGTTTTTGATGCCTTCATTATTTGAACCTTGTGGTTTATCTCAAATGATGGCTTTAAGATATGGAACAATTCCAATTGTTCGCCAAACAGGTGGTTTAAAGGATAGTGTAGAACCATATAATGAATATGCAAATAAAGGAACAGGATTTGGATTCATGAATTATAATGCTCATGAAATGATGAGAATTATTGATTATGCATTAGATGTATATGATAATCATCATGATTCATGGCGACAAATGATAATTAGAGCAATGAATGCTAAACTTGATTGGGATGAAAGTGCTAATCATTATTTAAAGGTTTTTAATTCATTGGTTGGATAAGACAGAGTAATCTGTCTTTTCTGTTATAAGGAGGAAATGGAGAAATTTATGATAAAGGCAGTTTTTTTTGATGTTGATGGGACACTTATTTCTAGTGAGCGACCGTATGTTAGTAATAAGGTTATAGAAGCTTTAAAAAAGTTAAGGGCTCGAGGAATTAAGTTGTTTATTGCATCGGGAAGGCATATTTTGGAGCTTGATCAGTTAGGAATTAATGATCAGTTAGTTTTTGATGGATATTTAACGCTAAATGGAGGATATTGTTTTAATAGTAAAGAAACGATATATAGTAATCCTATTGATAAACAGGATATAGCTAATGTTGTTGAATATATAATTCAAAATAATTTAGCATGTTGTTTTGTAGAAAAAGATGGATTATATGTAAATTTAGTAGATAATTTTGTAATAAAGTCACAAACATTTTTGAATACTCCTACGCCTCCTGTTAAAAATATTAGTAGAGCTTTAAAACATGATGTTTATCAGATTGATCCATTTGTTTCATCTGATGAGATAGAAAATATTATGTCTTTAACTAAAAATTGTAAGTATATACAGTGGTATGATTATGGCTATGATGTTATTCCTAAAAATAGTGGTAAACAAGAGGGGATTAAAGCGATATTAGAATACTATGAATTAAAATCAGAAGAGGTAATGGCTTTTGGTGATGGGCATAATGATATAGAAATGTTATCTTTAGCAGGAATTGGAGTATGTATGGAAAACGGACATGAGGATGTTAAATTAGTTAGTGATTTTATTACTAAAAGTGTATATGATGATGGAATTGTTTATGCATTAGAATATTTTAATATGATTTAATAAAAAATGTCTAATAATTATGGTTGTAATAATTGCTAGGGTTGTGTACAATTAGATAAGTAGAGGAGTTGTTATAATGAAAAAAATAATTGGAATAGTTATTACAACTTTATGTTTATGTCTTGTTGTTGCTTGTGGAGCACGTAGTGAAAAGGTTAATCTTGAAAAAACAGGGAAGGAATATCGTACAGATCAAGGTGTTAGTTTTCATTATCCTAATGATTTTGTAATTAATGTTAAGGATGCAAGCACTGTGGAATTTTCTAAGGATAATGACACATTGTATTTTAAGGTTATTAAAGATGATAGTGATAATGTTGTAGAGGACAAAAATGAGTTATATACTGGTGAACTAGAGGAAAGTGGTGCAACATCAATAGAAGTATTGAAACCAGTTCTTGATAGTGGGTTGAGTGTTTATGAGTATGTGTTTACTTATAAAGATACAGGAATTAAAACTATGGAAATTGTCTATTTTAGTGATAGTAATACTTATATTTATGGTTATCGTGCAGCAAAAGAAGATTTTGATGCTAATAAAAAAGATATGAAAGTATATTTAGAAAGTTTTTCAAAGTCGACAGGTAAATAAGTTGTATTTTAAATTATATTTTGTTAAGATATGTAATATATATAAATTATAGATAAGTTGAGTAAATTATTATAAGTTTATAGAGATAGCTTGATGGTGGAAATGGCTAAATGGAGATAGTTGAAATGCCCTTGTCTGAGTCTTTTGAAAAGAAAGAACGTAAACTAGCGTTAATAGTAATTTTAAAGCATCTATTATCGGGTGGAATAGCACATTGTGTCCTGATGATAATATGCTTTTTTATTTGTTGAGACGTATTTTGATAAAGGAGGAAATTATGAGATTATTTAATACTCTTACAAACAAAAAAGAAGAATTTAAACCGATTCGTGATGGAGAAGTAAGTATTTATGTCTGTGGTCCAACTGTATATAATTATGTACACATAGGTAATACTCGACCAATGATAGTTTTTGATGTTTTAAGGAGAACATTTGAATATCTAGGATATAAAGTAACATTTGTTTCTAATTTTACAGATGTTGATGATAAAATTATTAAAGCGGCAAAACAAGAAGGAATTAGTGAAAAAGAACTTACAGACAAATATATTAAAGCTTATGAAGATGTTCGACGTGATTTAAATTTACTATTTCCAACTTATGCACCTAGAGTAACTAATACGATGGAGGCTATTATTAGCTTTATTGATGATTTGGTAAAAACTGGATATGCATATGAAGTAGATGGGGATGTTTATTTTAGGGTTTCGAAAATAGAAGAATACGGACAACTTTCAGGAATTAAGATTGAAGATCTAGTTGCTGGAGCAAGTGAACGTGTTGATGAAAATAATAAGAAAGAGGAATCGACAGATTTTGCATTATGGAAAAAAACAGATGAAGGAATTCGTTTTGATAGCCCTTGGTCAAAGGGAAGACCGGGTTGGCATACAGAATGTGTTGTAATGATTAATGATATTTTTGAAGATGGTAAAATTGATATTCATGGTGGGGGACAAGATTTAAAGTTTCCACATCATGAAAATGAAATTGCGCAATCTATGGCTTGCCATCATCATCCAATTGCACATACTTGGATGCATAATCAAATGATTAATATTGATAACCAAAAAATGTCTAAATCACTAGGTAATGTTATTTGGGCTAAAGATATGATAAATGATTTAGGATGCAATGTATATAAATGGTTTATGTTGTCTAGTCATTATCGTAATCCTTTGAATTTAACAGATGCGGTTTTAAATAATGTGAAAAAAGAAGTGGCTAAGGTTGATAATGTTGTTAAAACTGTGTCTTTGTATTTACAAGTTAGTGGATTGGATGGAAATGAATATTGTAAAGAAACTGTTGATGTTATGGTTGATGCATTAGAGGATGATTTAAATACTTCATTAGCATTAACTCAGATTTTAAATCAGGTTAAAGTTTTGAATCAATTGATGCGTGTTAAAGAAAAAGATGATGAGTCAATTTTAATGAATTATAATACATTGATGAAAATGGTTACGGTAATGGGATTTGTTTATCAACCACATCAACTTAGTTTAGATGAATTAGAGTTATATAAAAAATGGCTTGAAGCAAAAGAGGTTAAAAACTTTGATATTGCTGATAAATTACGTAATGAATTAATTAGTAAGGGGATACTTTAATGCGACCAGAACTAATTAATGCAGGGGTACTAGCGTATTTAGGTGATAGTGTTCTTGAAGTGATGGTTAGAGATTATTTGGTTAGAGAAAGTGAATTAGTTAAGCCTAATGATTTTCAAAAAGAAGCAATTAAATACGTTTCAGCAAGTTTTCATGCAAGATTTATGCATGATATGATATCAGAAGGTTTTTTTACAGAAACAGAAGTAGGGATTTATAAACGCGGTCGTAATACTAAGGGAGGAAAAAATGAAAGTCTTGAGCATATGCATTCTACTGGCTTTGAAGCTATTATTGGAACTTTGTATTTGCAAAAGGATTATGAACGCTTAAAAATTATTTTTGATAGATATAAGAAATATGTAAATGACAAATAAACATGAGATAAATTTGAGACGAAAATAGGTGGAAAATATGAAACAATATATATATGGTAAAAACACAATATTAGAAGCTTTAAAAGGAGAAAAGAGTATATATACTGTATATATTCAAGACAGTATAAAAGATAATAGAATAATAGAACTATGTAAAAAAAAGAAAATTCGTATCAAAATAATCGATAAGTCTGAATTTATCAAGAAGTTAGGAAATGTTAGACATCAGGGAGTTATGGCGGAAATTGATGAGTATCGTTATTATAGCATTGATGAAATACTTGCTAGTATTCCAAGTGGAAAAATGCCATTATTATTAATGCTTGATGGTTTAGAAGATCCTCATAATTTAGGTGCTATACTAAGAACGTGTGATGCAATTGGAGTTGATGGTGTAATTATTGGTAAAAATCGTAGTGTGGGATTAAATGGAACTGTAGCAAAAGTTTCAACCGGAGCTATTGATCATGTTAAAGTTGCTCAAGTTACAAATCTTACAAGAACATTGGAGGATTTAAAGAAGCGTTCTTTTTGGGTGGTTGGTTGTGATCTTGATAATGCGCAAGATTACCGTCAAGTTGATTATAATATGCCCCTTGTAATTGTGATTGGTTCTGAAGGTTTTGGAATTTCAAGGCTTGTTAAAAAGACGTGTGATTTTAATGTTGTTTTACCTATGTTAGGTCATGTTACTTCGTTAAATGCATCTGTTGCTACAGCGGTTATTTTATATCAAGTGTACAATTCTCGTAATCCTTTATAAAGCAGAAAGGAGGTAACCGTGGATGGTTACAATGTGGAGGAATTGTATTATTTGTATCGACAAAACAATCCAATTGCCAAAGCTTTATTAATCAAGTATTGTTATTGGAAAGCTGAATTGATGTTGCCGATGTATTATTTTTATAATGGGATTTTTTATAATGAACGTGAAGATTGTATTCAAGAAATAGTGATTTTGGTTTTTAGAAATTTAGATGGATATCGTCCTGATAAGGGTGGCTTAGTGAAAAGCTATATGTCATTAATCATGCACCGAGCAATTAGTACGATTATTGTAAATGAAAAGAAAAAAGGTTTAAGGAAAATAAAAAATACATATTTTTCATTAGATGGTTATTGTGGAGATAATAATAATATTGCTAATATTGAGGTTGTGCGGGACAGTAAATGTCAGTATCAACCTGATGTATGTATTGAAAGTAAAGAACAAAAAGAATTATTAGAAGAATTTATGATAGAAAATTTTTCGGATCTAGAACAATTTATAGCTAAAGAGCGAACCCTAGGTTATAAAAATATCGAAATTGCAAAAATGTTGAAAATTGATATTAAAAAAATATATAATGCTAATTATCGTATTCGAAAGAAGATGTCAAAACTAAAATTGTTTGACTAGTTGATGTATTTATGATAAATTATAATAGCATAGAAATGAGCTGATTATATGAAACAAAAAGTAATTTTAGTATGTAGTGAATGTTTATCTAGGAATTATACAATTACCAAAAATAAACGAGAGAATGTTGAAAGGCTAGAATTAAAAAAATATTGTAAAAAATGCGGAAAACATACTTTGCACAAAGAAACGAAGTAGGAGGTATTGATGTGAAATTTAGAGATTGGTTTAGTTTAAAAGGGATTAGAAGTGAAATTAAAAGAATTAGTTGGTTGAGTAAAAAACAATTAGCACAAAATTCTGCGATTGTATTATTGTTTTGTTTTGTTTTAGGATTATACTTTTTTGCAGGTGATGCAGTAATTGCTCTTATTTTTAAAGCGTTGGGGATAAATTAATATGACTGGAATGAATGATGAAGGAAGACAATGGTATGTAGTTAATACATATTCAGGTCATGAAAATAAAGTCAAAGAAAACTTGGAAAAGCGTATTGAATCAATGGGATTACAGGATGTTTTATTTCAAATTGTTATTCCTGAGCATGTAGAGACTGAAATTAAAGATGGTAAAAAGATTACCAAAACTAAAAATATGTTTCCGGGTTATGTTTTAGTAGAGATGATTATGACCGATGAAGCGTGGTATGTAGTACGTAATACATCTGGAGTTACTGGATTCATTGGATCTTCTGGTGGTGGAGCAAAACCGTTCCCACTTCAAAAAAGTGAGTTAGCTCCAATCTTAGAAAAGATGGGGTTAAGTAGTACTAAAGTTGAAGTGGACTTTCAAGAAGGCGATGAGGTCGATGTTATTGATGGACCGTTTGTTGGTAAAAGAGGTAAAGTAGAGAGTATTGATACTGAAAAAGAAATTGCAAAAGTATTAGTTGATTTTTTAGGAAATTTAACACAAGTTGATATTGAATTAACACAATTGAAAAAAGTGGATATCTAAAATAACAATGTCTCATATTTATGTGACATTGTTTTAATTTTAAAATATAGTTGATGTTATATAATCAAAGTGATAAAATATTGACTAGGAAGATAATAGGATTGTTACTTTAAGTAGGCAAGACCGCAAGAATTATACTATGTTTAAGTATATTTTAATGCGGTCTTTTTTGTTTTAACAGTCTAAAAAATTTAAAGAAGGGAGGAGTGTGAGTATATTGAAAATAAATATGTATTTTGATATATAGAGTTTTTCATGTACAGTATAGAAATAGGGAAACAGATAATAAAATACAACTATAAAAGATGTGAGGAATGGAGATAAAAATGAAAGTAAAAGGAAAAACAAGTAAAGTATTGAAAAGTGGTTTGGCTGCAACATTTGCTTTTTCATTAATTGCAACCAATCCAAGTCAAATTTTAGCACTTTCTAATGTAAGTAATTCTACTGAAAATGTGACAGCAGATATTTATCCAAAACCACAAAGCGTTTCTTACTTGTCAGATGTGGGGATGAGTTTAGAAGGTGAAGTTAATGTTGTAGTACACGGGGAACAAGAAACTGCAACATTACCAGCGTTAGAAAAAATCTTGAAAGATAATGGGATTTCTTATGTTATTGGACAAGAAATTGATGAAAACAAAGCTAATATTTTAGTTTCTTCATCTAAAGATCATTGTGATGATTGTGCTAGTGAAGATAGTGCCTTAAGTCAAAAAGAAGGTTATATTTTAACTGCTAGTGATGATGAAAATAGTAAAGGTGAAATTACTATTGTTGGTGCAGATGTTGATGGGGCATATTATGGAGTTATCACTCTTGGACAAATTTTAGATCAAAGTATTGATAATAAATTTGCAGAAATTGTAGTAAGTGATTATCCTGAAATAGAATTCCGTGGATTTATTGAAGGTTTTTATGGTATTCCATGGACTCATGAAGAAAGAATGAGCTTAATGAGTGATACAGGTAAATATAAGATGAATACTTATATTTATGCACCAAAAGATGACCCTTATCATAGAGCTCAATGGAGAGAATTATATCCAGAAAAAGAAGCAGCTCAAATTGCTGAATTAGCAGAAGCTGGAAAGAATAGTAACTTTAATTTCTGTTGGACAATTCACCCAGGAGATCATATTGATTTATATAGTGAAGAAGATTTCCAAGCTGCATTAAATAAATTAGAACAACTATATGAACTAGGTGTTCGTCAATTTGGAGTATTATTTGATGATATTTCTAATAATCAAAATGGAACAGCTCAAGCTAATTTCATTAATCGTATCGATGATGAATTTGTAAAAGTAAAAGGTGATGTAAAACCATTGATTACAGTAGGAACTAGATATTGTGCTGCTTGGGGTCCAAGTATGACAGGATATCTAAAACCATTTGTTGAAACATTGCATGATGATGTTGAAGTAATGTGGACTGGTTCTGGAACAATGTCAAATATTTCTAGAGATATTTATGAATGGCCAAAACAACAAATAGGTACTGATAAAAACTTTGCGGTTTGGTGGAACTATCCAGTAAATGATTATTGTGATGGTAAATTATTAATGGGGCCAATGAATAGTTTAGGTACTGATCTAGATAATGTTAATTCATTTTTCTCAAATCCAATGAATCAAGCTGAAGCTTCAAAAGTCTCTTTGTTTAGTATTGCAGACTATACATGGAATACTGATGCATATGATTATATGGAAAGTTGGCATCGTTCAATAAAAGAATTAGTTCCTGAAGCTACAGAAGAATTTGAACGTTTTGCTTCAAATATTAGTTATTTAAATGATGGTATTCAGATGGATGAATCAGAATATCTTGATGAAAAAGTTAATGCTTTAAAAACTGCATTAAGCAGTGGAGAAAATATCAAAGAAGCGGCACAAGCATTGCTTGAGGAATTTGAAGTTATTTTGGCTGATTGTGATAAATTAAAAGATGTAGGAAATGAAGCGTTACAGACAGAAATTAATCCATTTGTTGGGGCTTATAGAGAATTAGCAATAGCAGGAATTAATTCAATGCAAGCACTTATTGCAATTGAAGATGGAGATAGTGCTTTAGCTTTAGCTCGCGTTAGTGTTGCTCAAGAATCTTATGATGCAATGAGTAATTATACTGTAAATCGTTTAGAAGATGCAGGTGAACGTAATGTTGTTGTTGAAGTAGGTACACATAGTTTAAAACCGATTGTTAGAACTGTAATTGATACGGCTAATGAAAAAATAGGAGAATTGCTATTCCCTCAAACTGTAGCTGAAATGATTACTGATGTTGATGGATTAGAAAGTAAAGAAGTAACAGTTACTGATGGTAATTTCATTCTTGAAGATGTTAACGCAACATTAAATAATGGGGAATATGTAGGGGTAATTTTACCTCAAGCACGCAATGTATCACAAATTAGTGTTACAGGTACAAATTTAGCTGATTTAGATTTAGAATATTCAATTAATGGATTAGATTGGCAAAAAGCAGAAGTTAGTAAAGATGATGGTATTTCTATGAATACAAAAGTTTCTGCAACTTATGTAAGATTAGTAAATAATACTAATGCACCAATTGATGTTACTATTGATGCACTTCAAATTAATCCTATTTATGCTACTGAAGCTTCAGCAAGTACAAATATGGGAACTTATCAAACATATAATATTTCTAATATTATTGATGGTAATAGAGAAACTAAATTCTGGAATAATGCTAATCCAAGTGTAGGACAATACATTCAAATTGATTTTGGTGCAGCAATGCCTTTATATGATATAACTGCTTATTTTGCTAGTGGTGATTATATTAAAAATGGTAAAGTACAAATTTCTGTTGATGGTAATGAATGGAAAGATGTAGGAGCACTAGAATATGAAAGTGTAGGTGCTAATAAAGTATCAAGTTTAAATGCTAATGGTGAAGAAGCAAGATATGTAAGATATGTTGTAACTGGATCACAAGATGTATGGGTACAATTATTTGAAGTGGAATATAATCAAACTGTAGGTGATATGGGGGATCATGTAGTTAAACTTACTGATTCTAATACAGATGGTCTTCATGCTAAAGTTTGTGACCAAGATATAACAACTGCTTTTGCTCCAACAGGTATTGAAGATGGAGATTATTTAACTTATCAAATGTCACGTATTAACAACGTAGCTGATTTAATCGTTGTTCAAGATCCAAATAATATAAGTGAAGCTAAAGTTAGTGTGAAAGATATTAATGGCACATGGAGAGAAGTTGGTATATTAGATAATCAAGTTGTTACATTACCAGTAGATGGAAGAATTACTGAAGTTAAATTGGAATTTGATAGTACTAAACCATTACCAATAATTTATGAAATTGTTGCAACTCAAAGAACTGCGGTAGAAACTGACAAAACAGCATTAAAGATTGCAGTAGATTTAGCTAATGCAATTACAGATGAAGATTTAGCTAATGTTGTACAAGCAGTAGCTGA
>OLNH01000748.1_pt1 | contig 23063 bp, 12 predicted proteins | sample 1643101 | NCBI WGS metagenome assembly OLNH01 (sample SAMEA3136758, study PRJEB25190) | human gut metagenome | biome: human gut; feature: human-associated habitat; material: faeces | place: Austria | collected 2013
GCGATGTGATCCGTTTCTGGGTATCCGAATTTGATGTAGATGGAATCCGCCTTGATGCAGCAGACGTTCTTGATTTCGATTTCATGCGTGCCCTTCGCCGTACAGCAGCAGAAGTAAAAGAAGATTTCTGGCTTATGGGTGAGGTCATCCACGGTGATTACAGCCGCTGGGTAAACGGAGAAACACTCCATAGTGTAACAAACTACGCACTGCACAAAGCACTTTACAGCGGACACAATGATCATAACTATTTCGAGATTGCACACACTGTAAAATATCTCCAGAATATGGGAAATCTGGACCTTTACAATTTTGTGGACAACCATGATGTAGAACGTATCTATACCAAGCTTTCAAATAAAGCACATTTTGCACCTGTTCATGTCTTACTTTATACACTGCCAGGTGTACCAAGCATCTATTATGGTTCTGAATTCGGCATCGAAGGAAAGAAAGAGAAATTCTCAGACGACAGTCTCAGACCTGCTCTGAACATCGAAGATTACGCAGATGCTGTACAGAAAAATCCCTGTACTGCCCTGATCGCAGCCCTTGGAAAAGTAAGACAGAACACACCGGCATTAAGCTACGGAAGTTACACAGAGCTCCAGCTTACCAACCGCCAGTTCGCATTTGCCCGTGACCTTGACGGAATCCGTGTGATCGTTACCGTAAATAACGATGACAATGCAGCAGGTATGAGCCTCCCGGCAGGAAACTGCGCGGAATATATTGGAACCCTAACAGGTCAGAAAGTATCCGTCCAGGGCGGCCACATCAACGTAACAGTAGCTGCCAACAGCGGAGAGATCTGGGTTCCTGCAGGTGATATGCCAGAATACACACCTGTAAAAGTAGAAGTTACAGATACTGAAGCTGCAAAAACAGAAGAGAAACCTGAAGAAGCAGCTTTCACACAGCCGGAAACTCCTGTACAGGACAAAACTCTCGCAGAAGCAGAAACTGCAGCAGCGAAAGCAGAAGATGTTCAGCCGGAAAAATCTGTTGAAAACAATATTTCTGAGAAAACACCAGTTTCTGAAGAACCGTCTAAGACAGTAACCGTAGATCCTGACAAAGCACCCGAAGACATGACTGTAGAAGAATTACAGCAGGCAATCCTTGCCAAAATGGCAAACAACGGTCCGGTCACAGATCAGATGAAGAAAACCGTATATGACAACATCTGGCATGATTCTCTGGTAAACTGGATTAAGAGTTTCCATTAAGGAGATTTTCTGCATTCATATATTCCAGCGGATAAAACTATTTATATTCGCTATACACTCTATGAAATAAAAGAACATGGACGAAACGGATGCGGTTTCTATGACGGAACCCAGAAATAATCGTTAACTCCGAAAACGTAAAAACTATATAATAAACCAAAAGGAAACAGAAGAGGATACTAAAGTTTTTATCTTTTCTGTTTCCTTTTTGTATATAGTACATAAGTCAAGCGGATAAAATCATCCGCTTCGCGGCGCAAAACTTAGCTGACCGCTATATAAAACATCAAAATATACATCAGCTGTTCTTTTAGCGAAAAGCTTTTCAACACTTTCTCTTCCCATGAAGCATCTGGATAACGATTAGCCAGAAACATATTCTGTCCACAGTACAATCCATAAAGCAGTAACCTCTTTCCGTCTCTGAGAGCTTCCCGCTCCATGATTAGTCCCCAGCGCAGCTGATCCATCAGATGAAGATAAAGCGATACACATAAAACCAGATTACTGGTACGGTTATGTGCAAGAAGAGCCTGCTCCAGTTCAGATGCTCTGTCAAAACAAATCTGATATTTTTGAAAAATCTCCTGATGCTCTGTATAAAAATCCCACATAGTCCCAGCAGTAATTCCATATCTCGCAGTACGGACAAGAGCCTGGAACTGTCTCGGACCACAGGCGGCCGTCTGTTTCATCAGAGCCTGCTTCACTGCAGAACTGACCACCTTTCCGATAAGTTCTCCCAGTTTCGAATGCCCGGAAGCGTCCGTAAGTGTCAGTTCTCCCTCCATGCTTGACGCAATCACAGTTCCATCCGTACCAGAACCTGTCGCAATTTCTTCTGAATAACAACTTCCAAGCAGAAGATGAGAAACAGCAGATGCCTTTGCCTCCGAAGCAATCATCAATGCCCGGAGCATCGCCGCATCCGTAAGATTCTGATTAATATAAATAAAAACATTAATTGTTCCTGGCGGCAGCATCTCATAAGCTCCATTCCGCTCATAATAAGAAGACGGATCCCCCGGACACATCCCATTTGAATCAATCCCACCAGTAACAGCCGCAGTCACAGACAATTCCTGATACTGAACTTTCTCAACTGCACAAAGCTCTGTCCATGCCGCTGTACTCAGCGCAGTAGCAGTCTCCGGATCAATCTCCAGCTCCAGTGCATGAGCCTTCAGATCTTTCTCATAAGTATCCCCCAGCATTTCACATTCATAAGCCCCATTCATGCAGTTAATATTTAATGCATGTGTAAGATGATCAGTAATCCCTCCATTCAACGGACTGGTACTCAAAACCTTCGTCCTGCCCGGAAAAGTAAAAACTGTACATCCCTTTTTCTGTTCATAACTAAAAGTATCATTCATTCGTAAACTTCCCCTTTACATCTACATCTTTGTGTAAGACTTTTTATATTGGATTATGAGGGATATTCTACTTTAAATTCCGCTTCTTGACAATACCCAGGATTCCTCATGATTATTCAAGAAATTTATAAATCCATAGAATAGAGGATATTGATCAATCGTCTGATTCTGGATGGAAGAAGGGCAGAAGTTCAAGGTGCTGCGACAGATGCTGAAAGGCGAAAAGAACTTTATAAAGAGTATAATATATAACGATATAACGTAAAAACTTCCTCCTGCCGGTCTGAAAATTAATGACTGGCAGGAGGAAGCTTTTTATATTAGACTATGATAAGTATTCCACCTTAAATCCTGTCTCCTGACAATACCTGTCTATCCGAGATCCTTTATAACACCGGACTGTAGCAGCTTTATTAATGATCCATTCTCCGATAAACTCCGGATCATGGCGAATCTCCAGATATTTCAAACGATTACATCCATGAAAAACCCACTTTCCAATATAACGCACATTCGGCGGAATTACCACATGAGTCAGATTACAGCATTTAAAAAATGCACTTTCATCCAGAACCTCCAGCGAATCCGACAGTTCCAGTGAATTCAGGCCACAGAAATAAAAAGCCTGCTTACTGATAATTTTTAATCCTTCCGGAAAAGAAACTTTGTTTAATTTCTTACACTTATAAAAAGCTCTGTCATCAATTTCCTCCAAAGATTCCGGAAAAATAACCTCTGTAAGAGCAGTACATTCAGAAAAAGCACTGGGACCAATAGAAACCAAATGGCTGTCTGGTGAAAACTTTAAATCACTTAACTTCCGGTCATTATTAAATGCACTTTTAGGAATACTGGCAAGTCCGGATGGAATTTCAACTTTTTTCAGAGAAACGCAGTCTGAAAATGCACCTGTCCCAAGCTTACCCAGATATTCTGGAAGTTCAATTTCGCTCAGACGGGAGCATCCCTGAAAAGCTTTACTTCCAATCTGCTCCATTTCGTACGGAAATACTACTGAACGGATCACTGATTTGTTAAAAAATGTCTCTGCTGATATAGAACGGCAATTTATCGGAATTTCCATATTTTTCCCAAGATACTGCCCACAATTACGGCGTGTAAGTATGAAAGATTTAGAAGAATCAGCCGCTGATTTTGTCATAAAAAAATACTCCTTTACAATATAGAAAACATTCTTTCTCTGTATCAGAGCATTTTGGGCTGTACATTATATCAAATATACCACATTGCATCAAAATACCGATAACTGCCAGTAATCCGCATTCCCAACGAGAACAGAGAAAACATACTTAAGGGTGATGTTTTAGTAAAAAAGAGAACACTAAAGAAGATCACCCTTCCATTTTCTATTACGTGTAGTAAATGGCGGCAGTTTATAGCAGGTATTCTGACTCACGCAGTAACGCCGAATCTCGCCTTCTCACATATAAGTATGCAATGGATATGAGACACAGCTGCACGTATACAGCAGCACGACTGTTCAGGATTCTGACCTGATTCCCTCTTAGCTGAAAGTCCGACATTTATGTGCCGTAACTAACAGAACTAAAAACCGGTAATTGTCAATAAATGTTCAATTAAGATTGTATTATACATGTTCTTAAGAAAAAATCAATAAAAAACTTTTAGAATGTCAAAAAAAATCACATTGTGTCACATCAGAACAGTAAGTTCTTAGATAACTTCGACATTTAACGTAATAGTTCGACATAATTCTATTAAATATTCACGAAAATTCGAACTTTTTCTGGGATTTTGTGTAAATTTAAAATTAATTTTCAAACAATACTTTTTTTATAAATATTTTTCAAGAAAATTGTTGACAAAACAATAGATGCAATGTTATGATGAATTTGTTAAAAAAATACATACTGATAAACACACGTACAGCTTGTTACTACGGTAACGATTGAAGAATTGTTGGGTGAGAATCCCAAACAGGGTATAAGTCCCTTGCAGTGTATTTAGTCTGCAGTTCACTGTATTCTTGTAATGGTATTCAAAGGGAATACTGTAATGCGAAGGATATGAGTGAAGTTCAATCTGTACATTACATTCCCTGCCATTTGGCGGGGATTTTTTTTGCACTTTGATAACTGAATATCGGAAGTCGCTTTTTATCCCTTTAGTTTTCGGAAATCCGGTGAGATACCGGTACGGTTTATCCCCACTGTAATAAGGACGAACACTGCGGAACCATTGGAAAGATCCTTTCCGAGAAGGGCAGCAAGTAGGTTGGAACTTTAAGTCAGGAGACGGACTTTAGTAAAAAAATAAAAAACAAACATCTGTAGGCATAACGGAGGTTTATTTTTTATACCCTTTTTTATGGAAAACAGGTATCAACGTAGTCTGAAAAGGCTGCGAAATGATATATTTTGCAGGATAACCTGCGAAAAAAGTTAAATTTTAAAGGAGGACTTACAAATGGAAAAAAGTATAATGAGCAAAGGAATGAAAAAGAGAGTAGTTGCAGTTCTCACAGGTGGTGTTATGATCATCAGCATGTGCGTACCTGCATTTGCAACTGAAAGTGATACTACTAAAAATATCACCGTTACTGTTGCAATTGAAAAAAGTTCTTTAGGTGTTGATCCTATCGTAGCACCACATACTGTTGAAGTACCAGAAGGTTCAACCGCCTTAGATGCATTAAAAATCGCAGATGGTTCTACAACCGCAGATAATGATGTTACAATTGGTGGAAAAACTTATCATCATCAAGGAAAAATTTACTGGGCCAAATCTCAGTATGGAATCAATTATATTCCTTATGTAGATGATAAAGGACATTCAAGCGAGAATAAGTATTTTGGCAATAATGGTTCTGACAGTTCTGATGATATTGCGTCTGGTTTTGCTTACAAATACCTTACAAAGTTAACTAGTACAGAAACATCTTTAATGCTAGATGCCAATTCTACATGGAATAATCAGGTTCATTATACTGATAAATTATCCGAATTAGATTATAATAATTATTCAGGCTGGATGGTAAAAATTGGAACCGGAAAAGAAGCACCGTATAATGGTGTGGATACTGTTCTGAATGATAACGACATTGTAGTTTTAGATTTTTCTATGATGATGGGACTTGATGTTGGTTTGAATGGATATATGCAAAACAAAGCAGGACAGTGGGTATTCCAGGAAGCATGGAATTAACTCGATGAACAAGCAGAAAGACAGGGCTATTCAATAGTTCCTGCCTTTCTGTTTTTGTTGTTATAATTCTACAAATAAAAAGAGGTAAAAATGATTACAAAAAAAAATTTTTTGCATAACATCTTGAAAGTAATACTAGTATTTTTATTTATGGTAGTAGTGCTTTTAACATTCAATGTATATGCAGATGAAAGTACTTCCTTATCGAAAGATAACAATGGAAATTATTTAATTAAGACAGAAGAAGATTTCCATACTTTTATTAATCTGGCTGGAACCAGAACGGACAGGTTTCAAAATAAAAAAATAATATTGTGCAATGACCTTATTATAGAAACTCCCAATAATTGTCCGAGTAATTATTATGGATATTTTGCTGGAACTTTTGATGGAAAAGGACATACAATCGAATATAAATCAGGAGCATTACAGAATTATACTGCTAACAACTGTGTATTTCCTTTTACATTAACTGGAGGGACATTAAAAAATATAAAAATAAATGCAGATCAGTGTAATATTAAAGCATTTTTTTCAGGTCAAACTTTTCCTGACGTACCACTTCTATTAAACGCAGCTATAGATGATTCCATTATTGAAGGCGTAGAATTTACAGCAAATACAATTATTTCTATTGGTGGTAATGAGTTTTGCGGAGTTAGGATAGGAGCATTTAACTGTAGTGGAAACAGTAACATAAAAAACTGCAATATATCAATTAATTATGAACTGGCAGATAGTACAAATGTAGATGAATTGATAAATAAAATCAAAAATGCCAAAAAAAGATACACGGATTTAGCACTTTTCCAGTTTGGATTATCAAGTCAGTCATTTAATTGTATATTTACATCCTGCTATAGTAAAGGAACTTATGGTCCCAAACTTATTAAACTGGCAGAGGAACGTAATAAAGCTACTATTGTAGATAAACGTGCTGGAATTATTGCTCAGTTTATGGGAGCTTCATCATCGTTCACTCTTACAAATTGCTATTATGATGAAACTCGTGCCCCTCAACTATATGCTATCTGTAATTTTAATAAACGTTTTTATCAAATATTTGATAAAGAAACGTATGGAAGAACCACTGAACAGATGAAACAGCAGTCCACATATGAGGGATTTGATTTCAACAAAAAATGGTCTGTTTCTTCAGATATAAATGAGGGCTATCCTTACTATGATCCAAGAACTGAAGAAGTTATACTGAAAGTCAAACCTCTTGTAGCAGATAAAGAATGGAACACCACCAGTACCAAGGATAAGAATAGATATGGAAGAACAGATACTTATTACTATCCATACTGTGGTGATGATAACGGAACTGTTATAGGAGTAGAATTTACGGATTTAACGACTGAACAACAAGCATATATAAAAAAATATGGAATTTCTTTAAATTGTGACTTGGAGAAAGACATAGCATCAGCCAAAATAGACATGAACTTTCTTGGCGAAAGGCCTGTGCAGGTAATCTGGAAGAACCAGCCATCCCTTACTATCGAAAATTCAGATCAGGCAGAAGATGACGGCTTTGAATTTTCTGTTGAAATGGCAGATGGAACTGCCAATGTCACAGAGATGAAAGGCACAGAAAATGGAATTCCAAAAGACCAGTGGGATGCATATTATGCAAAAGCAAAAGAAGCGATCCAGGTTATCATGACCTATTGCGAAAAGAATGATAATTTCGGACCAAAGGATTCTCCTTCTTATGAGAATACCAATATCTGGGCGATCTTTACAGCAGCCAGATGCGGATATGTTCCATACGGGGACAGCACTTATTTTGACAAATGGTTTGCAAATACAGAAAAGTACCTTCAGGATCTGAAAGACAGCGGAACAGATTTTACACAAACATATAGGGTAACAGATATTGCAAAACTTGCTCTGGCTGTTGAAGCTATTGGATATGACATAAGAGATATCTCTTCCATAGATTTATTAACCGCACTTGGAACTGTAAAAGATATGGATGAAGGTCTGATGTATAAATATGAATATATGATCCATGCCATCAAGGCGGCCGGATATTCCTCCACTTCTGAAACTTTTACAGATGAAGACATCAAAACCTGGGCCATTAATCGAGCAAATGCTTTAAAAAGCGCAGAAGATAATGAATTTGTCAATGCGGACAATTCAATGGGTTGGCAACCTCTTATTTACTGGTATGATGATCCGGATATAAAAGCAGCTATTGATTCTGCTGAAAAAAGATATCCTATAATCGGTCAGAGAGCAACTGGTGCCTTTTGTACCTATGGATATGAAACAGGTTGTCCTACCTATGGAAACAATGCATGGAATAATGCTCAGGCTCTTTTTTTTGCAAGTGAATTCAATGTGAACATTCTGGATTATGCAAGTGGATATACCAAAAATGGAAATAACATTCTGGATGCTGTATTTGACCAGATTAATTTTGAAGATACCAGTTATTCAGAAAGTACCTTGCCAGGATTCTTCAGCTATGATCCACCTCAGATTGCACGGGGTTTATGTTCCTTCGTACGTTCATATGAAAGAAACATTAAGAACGAAAATGTTCCGGCATTCTGGGTATTTACAGACGTTGATGTCCCAACCAAAAAAGTTAACGACCTGATTCTTGCACTTAACGATAGCAGCACAAAAGAAGAAATCGAAAAAGCAAGAAACGCTTACGAGAACTTAGACAAAAAGTATAAAGCAATTTTCAACAAAGACATACTGCGAAAGCTCCTCGAAGCAGAAAACGGCAAAGGCGATTCTATCACAAAAGTAATCGCAGCCATCGATGCTCTCCCAGCAGCAGACAAACTGACACTGGAAGACAAAGACGCCGTCGTAAAGGCAAGAAATCTCTATGATGCACTTGATGATGAATCAAAAACTGTAATCTCCAATTACTCTAAGCTGACAGCAGCAGAAGCTAAGATAAAAGAACTGGAGAAACAGCAGGAACAGAAAGAAAAGGATAAAGCAGCAGCTGAGAAGGTAATCGCAGCAATTGATGCCCTTCCTTCTGCAGATAACTTAACCCTTGATCCGTATGTTCTGCAGCTTCTTGATAACATCCAGGCACAGTACAATGCACTGACTGAAGCACAGAAAGCTCTGGTAACTAACTACAGCGTTTTACAGACACTGAGAAGCCTGATCCCGGATCTGAAAGCTGCAGCCGCAGTTGTAGATAAGATCAATGCAATCGGTGAAGTGACTTCCGATAATTATCAGAAGAAGCAGGCTCTTGTCATAGAAGCCAGAACCGCTTATGATGCACTGACAGCAGATCAGAAGAAACGTGTTACTAACTATGCAGAGCTTGAAAAAGCAGAATTGTTTATCAGACGCCAGAGTACAGATGCAAAAGTAGGATATGTGATTTCCTTTATTGATGAGCTGAATATCACCACATCCTCTACCAGTGTTTTGTCTGACGGACCTCTGAAACTGACAGAAAAGAATAACAACGTACCGACAGAGAAGATCTGGAATAGCTGGAAAGATTATGTAGTAAACGCAAGAGCATTATACAACACTCTTAATGATCAGCAGAAAGCCCAGGTTACTAACTTAAGTTCTCTGGAAAAAGCAGAAGATTATATTTATCAACTGAAATACGATGCACTGAAAGCAATGCTCAAAGCACTCCCGGATGCAGAGACTATCCGTGCATATGAAGCTCCTCAGCCGACTGAAGTACCAGCCGCACAGGAAGCTGTACAGGCAGAAGAACTCCCGGCACAGGAAGTTCCGGCAGAAATTTCTGATTTCTCAGACGGAAGCGCGGATGCATTCACTTCTGATATCAGTGAGCAGCCTGCAGCACAGATGGATATTCAGCCATCAGAATACAATGCAGATGTTTCAAATGAAGAGAACGCTGACTCCGTAATTGCAGATGAAACAGAAGCACCGGATGCAGATTTCTCCACAGAAGAGGAAATTCCTGCAGCAGGTGATACTGCGAAACGTGCACTTACCGAAACAGAACTGAAACAGATTGCAGCAGCTAAGAATGCTTATGATCAGTTAACAGAAACAGAAGAAAAGAAATTCAGAAGTGAAAATACTGCACTGGTAGAGAACATGGAGAAACTGATCGCCATGGCTCTGACTTATGAAAAAGGCCAGAATGAATACCAGCAGCTCTTCGCAGATGAAGCAGCTTTAATTTACGCAACTGTAAAAGACCACCCTGTAGACAGAGATTCTTATCCACAGGTTAAAGCATTCCTTGATCGTTATGCAAAAGATTATCAGGGACAGGAAAGCGCAATGGCAGGTCTGAAAGTCAAAGTCGGAAATCAGGAAATGACTTTTGCAGAAGTGATCGCTGCACTGACAGCACAGGCTGACAAGGCAGGCAAAGATATCTCTGATGCACAGCAGGCAGACGACTGGATCAGCAACCTTCCGACAGCTGTTACTAAAGAAAACATTGCAAGTGTAGAAGCAGAACTTGCAGCACTTCAGAAACTCATCGACAGCATGAGCGCAGAAGGCAAGTCCTATATGTGGAATGCAAAACAGTTAGAACTGATCAAGACGATCGTTGCAGATTACCATATTGAACTTGCAGGTAAGCAGAATGCATTTAAAGCAGATATGCCATCCAACCTGCAGACAAAAGCTATCAATTACAAGACGATCCAGATAAGCTGGAGCAGTGTTGATAATGCAGATGGATATATAGTATACCGCAGAACAGAAACAGGAAGCTGGAAGAAGATTGCAGATCAGGTAACAGATATTTCCTATAAAGATCAGAAAGCAGTTACAGGAACAACTTATTATTATACAGTAAAAGCTTATTCCTATATATGGGGTGGAAAGACTGTAAGCAGTTACAACAAAGATGGTGTGATCGGAAAAGCAACACTTGGAAAAGTGAAAATCGCTACAGCAGCTTCCGAGAACTATAACACTATCCGTGTCACATGGAATAAAGTTTCCGGAGCTAACGGTTACAGAGTATACCGTTCCACTTCAAAAGATGGCAAATATACCTCCATCGGATCAACTGCAAAGAACAGCGCTGTTACCTTCCTTGACAAGAAAGCAGTTACAGGAACAACCTACTATTACAAAGTACGTGCTTACCGAAATGTAAATGGTAAGAAGGTTTACGGAAGTTATTCAACAGCAGTAAAGGGTAAAGCAGTCCTCTCTGCTCCGTCTCTGTCTGTGGGATCCACATCCAAAACTGCAGTTCTGGAATGGAGCAGGGTAAAAGCCGCTGATGGATATCAGGTATACGCCAGTGCTTCCAAAGATGGTAAATACACCCGTATAAAAACCACGAAGGGAACTGGTATGACAGAAGAGAAACTTGCCACAGGCAAGACCCGTTATTACAAAGTACGCGCTTACAGAAAAGTAAACGGCAAAGCAGTATACGGTTCTTTCTCTAAAGTAAAAAAAGTAGTCATTAAATAACAAAATGCCAGAATGCAATGTGTCATTATTGGCACACTGCATTCTTCCAAAAAAAGCAAAGATAATCAAAAGAAATAGTTTCTGAATGCATGAAAAGAATAATAAAAATATTTCTATTGGCTGTTTTGGCAATGTTTTTCGCAAGTTTAGCGGGTATATTTATCTCAGAAGAATTTGTATTCCATAATAATATATCAGGGATCAAAGACCTGTCAGGGATATGGCTACATACTTTTGGATGGAATTTTGTGATAAACATTGTAATAGCCATGATAATTGCTGTTAAATTCGGGAAAAAAAGATAAATAAAAATAAGGCAGATGTTATTTCTCTCCTGTCATCTTGCAAGAGAGAATCATCTGTCATTTTGTGATTTAACCGAATAATTGCTAAGCGGAAGATTTTATCTGTTTGATTGTAAAATCAGAAAAAGCGGGGGAAACAAGTAAATGAATAAACAATGGATGGCACTGCTTCTCAGTGCAGGAATGGCAGTTACTACATGTCCTGTACCGGGAGCACAGGAGCCACCGGCAGAACAGATACATACAGAACAGGCCGAAGAAAGTTCTGCCGCAGTACACAGTGATGATTCTGACAGGGAAGGGATTGCTGCGGATGAGTTTCAGTCTGAAACAGAACCGTCCGAATCAGAAGCAAATACTGGCGCATATGAAGAAGAAACATCGGAAAATGAAAATAAGAAAGACAACGGAGCCACGCTGGATATACAGACCATGTGTTCCTACATTCAGAAAGCTGCAGAAGCAGAGGAACTGGATCTGGATTCAGAGATGATCGCAGATTTCTATCTTGCCAGTAACACTTACGACAGTCTGACAGAGGAAGAACAGGTAGCGGTTGATTCCGGGATCAGAGATGCACTGGAAACGGTCCGGAACCGCATTGCAGCTCAGATCTCTTCTGTCAATGGAGTAACAGTTACAGGGAATCCCTGGTATGTGCAGCTTCATGTACAGGAGAGTTCTGATGAACAGCAGACAATGCAACAGCTGTCAGATACTTATCCGGGTACTCTGCCGCAGCTTCTTTATGACATAGACATTTCCTATACAGATATCCGTACGGGAGAACCATATCAGCCAATGACAATGATCTCGCTGGCCTTTCCTGTACCGGAAGGATATGAGAGCCTGACAAAGCCGAGAATCCTCAGATCTGCGGAGGATTCTTTTATGGAATTAACCCCACAGATGCAGGAGAACGGAACTTTTTATCTGGACAGTGCCAGAACTTTAACACATCTGATCGTGGCAGATTTTCCGGCGGGACTTCAGGGCATCAGTTTGAACAGCAGTTCCATTAAGATCAACCGTGGACAGACACACACGCTCAAAGTAGTTCCCATCCCGGAATCTGTAACAGAGAACTATACCATTACATGGAAAAGCAGTAATACTTCTGTTGCAAAAGTAAACAAAAAAGGAGTGGTCACTGCTGTAAAGAATGGCAAAGCTACGATCACCGTTACTGTAGCAGAGCATCCGGAAATGACTGCATCCTGTAAAGTAACAGTCATGCAGGGAGCCAATGCCCTGAAAAAATCCGTCAGTCAGGTCATGTCAGAAACCAGTGCTTACATGCGTGCCACAGACACAAATCCTTCCGTTGGAAGTGAATGGTATGTACTTGGTCTGGCAAGAGGCGGTTTAAGTCTGAAAGAGAAATATTTTTCTACCTATTATAATCATACGGCAAACTACATTGAGGAGAATAAGGGAATCCTGACCAATACTTCTAAATATACAGAATATTCCAAGAGGATACTGGTACTGACTGCGGAGGGAAAGGATGCCAGAAATGTAGGCGGATACAATCTTTTTAAATATATCTCAGACCTGAGTCTGGTAAAGGAGCAGGGATTAAACGGTCCTATCTGGGCACTTCTGGCATTGAACTGTCACCCAGAATATTCTTTCCCTGATAATCCTTCTGCAAAAGAGCAGAACTCAGAAGCAGCACTGGTGAATTTCCTGCTGCAGAGTGAACTGTCCGGTGGCGGCTGGGCTCTGATAGGAAGTAATGCTGACTCGGATATTACCGGAATGACTTTGCAGGCTTTGGCACCATATTACCACAAGGCAGGGTATGAAAATGTAACTGCTGCCATTGACCGTGGACTAACCAAACTGTCAGAAATGCAGAATGACAGCGGTGGTTATTCTACTATGGGAGTAGAAACAGAGGAATCCTGTGCACAGATCATTACTGCGTTATGCAGTCTGGGTATAGATCCTGAAACAGATTCCCGTTTCATCAAAGGCGGACACTGGACAATAGAGAACCTTCTTACTTACCACATTGCAGGAAGCGGATTTATGCATGTAAAAGCAGGCGCCGGAAATAACGGCGGTGCTGCCGCAGGTACACTAGACGGTATGGCTACAGAGCAGGGCTACTACGCACTGGTTGCCTATCAACGTCTCAAAGATGGTAAGACAAGTCTTTATGATATGTCAGATGTCAGTATTACCAAAGGCGGAAAAGGTGATGGAACCGGTACAGGTTTAAAAGAACCAACTCCAATCCCGACTCCGACACCAGCTGCAACTCCATCGGGAAACAGCGGCAGCGTGAATACGAAAACACCCGGCGGTTCCGGCAAATCCCTGGGTGGCAAGTCTTCCGGAAGCAGTTCTGATAATACAGGCGGCTCAGGAAGTTCCGGTAAAAGTTCTTCTTCAGGAAAAACCTCGGGCAAGAATTCCAAAAGTACTTCTAAAAACAGCAAGTCAAAGAACGGTAAAAGTTCCGGTGGATGGGATTTTGATGCAGATCCATATGTTGAATCTGAAGAAACCTCACAGGTTGATACGGGGGCTGATCATGATATGGACACTTCCGTTGAAACCGGAACCGGTATGCTGACATCTGAAAAGAAAAAGGAATACGGTATGATTTTCGGTTTTGCAGCAACAGGTGCGCTGGCAGGCGGACTGGCAGGCAGCGGCATTAAGGCAGGCGTAAAAGCTCTCATACATAAGCGGAGGAAGAAGAAATGAATATAAAGAAAAAAGGAACTGCCCTGTGGCTTGCACTGTTTCTGGGAATCAGTTCCCTTACCGGCTGCGGAACCGGAAATGACAGCATGACACAGCTTTCAGAAAAAGGAGCAGAAATCCTGAACAGTTCTGATGAGGACCAAAATACAGACGTTGAACCTTTAAAAACCAAAACACAGCTTCCGGAAGACGGTATCATCACACAGGCTCAGATGGAAACCATCGCCGGAAAAGATGAAAAATATTATTTTGTCGGAAAGACAGACAACGGGATCAGTTATAAATGGACTTATAATGGAAGCCAGATCCAGAACCCTGTTGAGCAGAAACTTCTGGTACAGTGCACAGAGGATGGCACAAAAGAGATAAAGAAAGCTGCCAATGATGCCCCCTATGCATTAAAAGTTACATTGGAGAAAATGAATCTGGCAGCCCCGGCAAAACTGACCCTTAATCTGAAAGAGGAATGGAACGCAGATAAAGTTCTCTATTGCCTTGAAGAAAATGGTAAAATCTACCAGCTGGATACAGCAAAGATCACTACCAGAGAAACCGGTAAAAAGAAAGTAAAGCGTACCACCCTTACTTTCAATGTGACCAAAACAGGCGGGGATTTCTACCTGATCGGCGGTTCTACAACAGGAGATACAGATGAAGATTCTGATGTCAAAGATAAAGATTCTTCTGACACACAGACACAAAAAGGAAACACCTCCGATAGTTCGGCAGGACAATCCAATACTTCCGGAAGTTCCGCAGATCAGTCCGGCTCCGATAGTAATACCGGAAATACAGACAATTATGGTGGAAACAGTTCAGACGAAGATACTGCCATGACCTGTACATTCTCTATCGAATGCTCCACCATTCTGAATAACTGGAATGACCTGAAAGAGTCCAAGGCAGAGTTTGTACCTGCAGACGGATGGATCCTGTATCCTTCAGAAGTAGAATTCTATGAAGGAGAAACTGTATTTGATGTACTGAAACGTGTATGCAATGAGGCAGGGATCCAGATGGAATCCGAATGGACTCCTATGTATAACAGTTATTATGTATCCGGCATCAACAACCTGTATGAGTTTGACTGCGGCAAGGACTCCGGCTGGATGTACTGTGTCAATGGCTGGTATCCAAATTATGGCTGCTCCAAATATACTCTTGAAGACGGTGATACTGTAGAATGGCGTTATACCTGTGATCTGGGCAGGGACGTGGGAGATCAGTATTATGACTGACGCTTTCTCCCGATGCCATCCAATTTTAAATTTCTTTTATTTTGCCGTGGTGCTGGGTTTCACCATGTTTATCCAGCATCCGGTTTACCTGGCAGTATCTTTCGTGGCCGCCACCGCATATTCCATGTGGCTGAACGGAGTAAGAAAAGTACTGAAGATCAATTTTCTTCTGACTATTCCAAGTCTTCTGATCGTTGCACTGCTGAACCCTATGTTTAACCATTACGGAGTAACACCACTTCTTTATATCGAGAGCAGCGGAAACTGGGTTACACTGGAAGCTCTGGTATATGGAATTGTCCTGGGATGTGTACTTTTCATCATGATCCTGTGGTTCTCCTGTTATAACCAGATCATGACCAGTGACAAATTTATCTACCTCTTTGGCAGGATCATCCCGGCAATGTCTCTGATGTTGTCCATGGCCCTTCGGTTCGTGCCGCATTTCATCGCACAGCTGAAAGTAATCCGCAATGGACAGAAATGTGTGGGAATGGATGTAAGTAATGGAAAATGGTTTAAGAAAATCCGATACGCCTTAAACATGGTATCTATCCTTGTGACATGGGCGCTGGAAAATGCAATTGAGACAGCAGATTCTATGAAAAGCAGAGGATATGGACTGAGAGGCAGAACAGCTTTCTCTATCTATCGTTTCAATCGGAGAGATCAGATCCTTGGCGGGATTCTGGCTGTACTTTTCGCTATTTCCGGATATGGATGTTATCATGGCGCTGCTTTCTCCCAGTATAACCCACGAATCCTTCTGGCAGGGTTTACTATTTTCGGACGGGTTCCAGGACAGTCCTGCAGTCCGGTACTTGCAGTTATTACTTTTATCAGCTTCGGAATTTTCTGTTTTCTTCCATTGATACTTGATCTGAGCGAAGAATATGCCATGAGAAAGAGCCGCAGTCATGTACACAGTGAAATGTCTGTAACCTACAGGCAGATTTATGAAGAATTTGCAAATGAAATGGAAGGAGAACAGAAATGAAGATAATAGAAGTGAAGAATTTTTCCTTCCGCTATGCAAACGGGGACAGGGATTCTCTGGAAAATGTGACTCTGGATGTAGAGGAAGGAACATTTAATGTACTTTGTGGAAAGAGTGGCTGTGGCAAAAGCACACTGTTACGACAGTTGAAGTCAGATCTGGCACCTTATGGCAGCAAATCCGGCCAGATCTGCTATTACGGACAGGATCTGACCGAGATTGATCACCAACAGCAGAGTCAGGAGATCGGATATGTTCTTCAGAATCCTGAGAACCAGATCGTAACAGATAAAGTCTGGCATGAACTGGCTTTTGGACTGGAGAGTCTGGGATATGATACACCATCTATCCGCCTCAGAGTTGCGGAGATGGCAAGCTATTTTGGTATTCATCAGTGGTTTTATAAAAATGTATCGGAACTTTCCGGAGGACAGAAGCAGCTTCTGAACCTGGCTGCGATCATGGCTATGCATCCGAAGCTTCTAATCCTCGATGAACCTACCTCTCAGCTTGATCCCATTGCGGCCTCCGACTTTCTGGAAACAGTGCGTAAGATCAATCGGGATATCGGTACAACAGTAATACTTACAGAACACCGCCTGCAGGATGTGATTTCCTGGGCGGACAAGGTGTATGTAATGGATAAAGGGCATCTGCTTACGCAGGGAACGCCGCGGGAGATTGGAGAATTTCTGAAAGAGGAACATCATGGAATGTTTCTGTCCATGCCGGTGCCTATGCAGATTTATGCAGAAATAGAAAGTGACCTGCCATGCCCGCTGACAGTCCGGGAGGGCAGGAACTGGATCACACAGGTGCTGCAGAAATCACGACATGACAAACTGGAAAAGCTGCGTCATGAACGAGATGTGTTATCAAATGAAATAAATCCAAAAAACAACAATAAGTTACATAAAACATTAAATACTCTTAGACATAAAATGCCTCATATGCCGAAAGAATCTGAACTTCCTGCGATTCAGGTAAAGGATGTATGGTTTCGGTATGAGAAGGATGGCAGGGATGTAGTGCAGGATCTGAATCTGGAAGTAAAACAGAGTGAATTCTATGCCCTTGTCGGCGGCAACGGAACAGGAAAGAGTACAACCTTATCTCTGATCAGCCGTGTCCGTGCTCCGTACCGCGGAAAAATTCTGTTAAACGGTATTGATATACGCAGATATACAGATACCCAGCTCTACAGAGGCTATCTGGGCGTTCTACCTCAGAATCCTCAGAGTATGTTTATCAGAAAGACGGTCCGGGAAGATCTGTATTCTATTATCGGTGGAGCAAAAGAGAAGAAATCTCCGGAATATACTGCTTCCATGAAAAAGGCAGAAGCCATCGAAGGAATTGTGAGCCTGACCAGGCTGGAAGGTCTGTTAGACCGCCATCCTTATGACCTGAGCGGTGGAGAACAACAACGTCTGGCACTGGCAAAAGTACTTCTCCTGCAGCCTCGTCTTCTTCTGATGGACGAACCGACGAAAGGACTGGATGCAGAGTATAAACAGGAATTGGGAGAAATCCTTAAGAAGCTTCAGGAACATGGCATCACGATCTTTATGATTTCACATGATGTAGAGTTTGTCGCAGAGCATGCAGACAGGGTTGGTCTGTTTTTTCAGGGAAATGTAGTGACCAGCAAACCTGCCACGGAATTTTTTGCAGGAAACAGCTTTTATACTACTGCGGCAAACCGCATGGCAAGACATTACTTTCCTGATGCAGTTACCGGGAAGGAGGTGGCTGCGTGCTTGAAGGAAAGGCTTTAGATCAGTTTATGGACCGTTTCTGGGGGGAACCTCATGCGGAAACCGCTGGATTCGGACATCCAGAATCGAATCAAAATTACGGACAAAATACTTATGAAGATGATCTGGAAGAATATGAACTCAAAGAGGACGGAATCATTATCCAGCCCATCCATAAAGGCAGGATTGAGAAACGTACCTGGATCGGACTGATCATGTTTCTGGCATTTGTACCACTGATACTCTTTATTCTGGTACATAAATTTCATGGCAGGCACGATGTTGTCATCAGTCTGTTGGTACTTGCCTATTCTATGATCCCGTTTTTTATGGTATTTGAGGGACGGCATCCACAGGCAAGAGAGATTATGGTCATTGCTGTAATGGCAGCCCTGGGAGTAGCAGGCAGAAGTGCATTCTTTATGATCGGAAGTTTTAAGCCTATCGCCGCGATTGTAATCCTTACAGGAGTGTCTCTTGGCGGCGAAGCAGGATTCTTATGTGCCTGCCTGATCATGATGATCTCAAATATGTTTTTCGGGCAGGGACCATGGACCCCATGGCAGATGTTCTCTTATGGTATGATCGGATATCTGGCAGGAATTCTTTTTCAAAAGGGAATCCTTAAAGCAAGGAAACTAGATCTGTGCATTTATGGATTCTTAAGTGTGTTCCTGATTTTTGGCGGCATTATGAACCCGGCATCCATTCTGATGGCTTACGGCAGGATCACGAAAAAGAGCCTGATCGCTTTCTATATCTCAGGTGCACCTGTAGATCTGGTACAGGCAACTTCTACCGTGATCTTTCTGTGGATCTTAAGCAGACCTCTGTTAGAAAAACTGGAAAGAGTAAAAAGAAAATACGGGCTGTTACAGCGGCCTGAAAATAAGGAGGAAAATGAAAATGACAAAGAATAAGTTACTGCAGGCATTCAAAGGCCTGACACTGGCAGCCGGTATGGCAGTAGGGATTTTTGCCCTCGGACAGACCGATGTCCTGGCAGATACCCTTACCCTGACTGTGGAAAAGAACACCATCGGACAGGGTATGATCCTGGAACCTACTCAGGTAGAATTTACCAAAGGGGAAACCTGTGCAGATGTTCTGCTGCGCGGATTAAGTGAAAACGGGATCACACCACTTTATGACACAAATACAAGTTATGGTTTTTACCTCAGGGGAATCGCAAATTGTGACAGTGGAAGTCTGAACCCGCCGGAATGCATCAAAAAGGTTCTGTCAGAAACTTCTACATGGACCGGTGATTCCTATAAACTTACAGATAATAAATACTCACCGGATCTGACAGAGTTTTCCTATTGTTCAGCTTCCGGCTGGACTTATACTCTTGATAATGTATTTATGGGAGTCGGCATGGGAGCCAGTCATCCGTCAGACGGAAGTGTTCTGCGTGTAATGTTTGCATTATGCGGCGGTACAGACATCACAGGACGTGACCCGTACAATAACAATAAACAGATTTTTGAAGCAGCAGACAAGAGTAATCTGATCCGCATGATGGGAAAAGCCAATGCAGAGCGTTCCAGATGGTCACAGGTCAGTGGATTCTCCGGTGCCTATGCAGAAGCTGACAGTGCACTGACTACTCTGGATGCATCAGCAAACAGAGTTTATGAAGCAGTACAGTTACTGAAGAGTATCGAGTCAAAGCTTCCGACAGCACCGAAGCTGATCAGTTTAAATGCTTCAGACCTGACTCTTACAAAGGGCGACAGTTATGCGCTAACTTATACCATTGTTCCTTCTGATGCAGTTGGAACCGTGACATGGACTTCTTCGAACAGTTCTGTTGCAAGTGTGAGCGGTGGAGTGGTAACAGCAGTTGGAGAAGGTTCTGCAGTGATCACTGCAAGAGTTTCCAACAGTGTTTATGCAACCTGTAATATTTCCGTTTCTTCCAGACCTGTCACTGTAACAGGCGTAAGTATTTCTCCGTCCAGTCTGAACCTTTCAACCAAAAGCGGTTCCAGAACCCTGGATTATACGATTATGCCGAACGGAGCGAAGCCATCTTCCCTGCGCTGGGAATCTTCTAATTCTTCTGTAGCAACAGTAGATGGAAACGGTAAAGTAACTCCTGTAGGTGCAGGTGCAGCAGATGTCACTCTGACTACAGATAACGGTACAAAAGGTACCTGCCATGTAACAGTTACTACTCCGGCGCAGAATATCACTTTAAGTGATAAAACTCTTACTATTGCAATAGATGGAGGAACCCATGCACTGACCTGGACATTCAGTCCGCAGGGAAGCGGCGGAGAACTGGTATGGACTTCCGACAATGCATTGATTGCAAAAGTAGACCCAAAGGGTGTGATCACACCGGTTGCTGTAGGCGAAACAGATATTCGTGTAAAAACAGACCAGAATGTGACTGCTGTATGCCATGTAGTTGTAAAAGGTACTGCAAAAGATCTTTTTGCAGCAGGAATGCCAGCTATCAAAACATGCCAAGCAGCCGGAAGCACTGTTATTCTCGCATGGGATAAATATGACAGTGCAGATTCCTATCTGATTTTAAGACGTAAAATGGGAGAGAGCAGATTTACACAGATTGCCACTACAAAAGAACTGTCTTATACAGACACTGAAGCTTTCCCGTCTGCAACTTATTATTACAGTGTGCAGGCAGTTTCCACCAAGTGGGGTGGTGCAATTAAGAGCAGCTATGATAAAAACTTCTCCGTAACCACCCAGGGTGCAATACCAACTCCGACACCAGCCCAGACACTCAAGCCAAAAACACCTGCAGTGACAGTAGCAGCCGGTAAGAAACAGGCTACACTGAAATGGAAGAAGATAAGCAATGCCGATGGCTATGTAGTATACCGTGCTACCTCCAAGTCCGGTAAATACACTGTTGTATCAACCATCAAAAAAAGAAGCACTGTTTCCTACACTAATAAGAAACTCACTTCTAAAAGAACATACTATTATAAAGTACGTGCATACCGCACTGTAAACGGTAAAAAGGTGTACAGCAGCTATTCCAAAGTAAAGAGTGTTAAAGTGAAATAACGAAATTATATTTTGAAAGGTCATTGTTTTGCCGCAGCAAGCGGTAATAAAACAATGACCTTTTGGTTATTGTTCACACGCTACTATTCCACAAGGTGTTTTGGCATGAATCATGGTTCCTGTTTCAATTTTTCATGCGCTGGCAACTTATTTGATTGGATTATATCATAAATTTTTTTAATAGTACAAGTCTTCATTTTGGCATATACCCCTATCCGTAATCTGGCAGGAGTATATTATTTTATTCAGGTTTTTCCTCTTTATGACAAAATCAGGTTTTTCTCATATCTTATAAATGAACAAACATCTAAGAGGTTCTCATGAGTAATTCAGCAAATAATAACTCTAATTGCAATAATCGTCAGCAACATGTTCACGAAATCACGGGAAGCACAGCTACCGTAAATGGATGCCGTGAATGTCACAATCATCGTTTCTGCACAGTTTCCGGTGAGGCTATCCGAATGGGAAATTCTCATGTACACGAAGTAAAATTCCGTACAGATTTCTCCGATGGACACTACCATGAATTTTGCGGAACATCATCCCCTGCGATTGACGTAGGAAACGGAAAACACGTTCACTTTGCAAAAGCATTTACTGATACACGCGACGGACACAGACATCAGTTCCAGGTGGCGTCTTTAATTGACAGCCCAACTGATTTTGAATGTAACTGCAAAGAATAAACCACAATCTGGTTCTATCTGACCAGCTATATGGTATAAAAAATCAGAGGTGTGCAATACCGCCTCTGATTTTCTTCTGACTTTTTGAAAAGAGTTTGACAATTTTTTTTGCTATGCTATATTGACATCGTAAAATTTCGAATTTAGTTGATTCAAGTAAATCATTTTTATGATTTTTAAAAGGGAAACAGGAAAAGTGTCGCAGGATCATTACTCAGTGATTCGACGGCACTTTTCTTTGTGGTTTATCAATTGTTCTTATCTGTTTGGCTCTTCTCATTCCAGCAATCTGGAATGAATTAGTTCTATTTTCAATTTTATATATACAGAAATATGCTATAATATCTAAAGTTTTATCACCAGTTTACAACTTTATAAATGGTAGACTTGCTGCTGAATCAGCTGTTTTAAAGCCCTTGTTATAACATTTGATTTTATATGCGTTTCGATATTTTTGACGAAACTGGCAAAAAATAGCTGGTTGCGGATACCCTGGCTTAATTCAAAACGAAACTCCTGTACACTTCTTGTGCGGTATTCAGAAAAATGTTCGTTCTGATAGGGCAGGATCTTCATGGCGCAGTAGCTGATATTAATCAGGTTGACCAGCATTTCGATTCCTTTGCAGCTTCGCACCATATAGCTGCAAAAAGACCAGAATGTTTTCTGTTCATAGTAACTTGTTTCAATATTCCACCGAAATGAGTACAAAAGCAATGGAATGTATTTCATACGGTCACTTCCGGTTTGGTTCAGTGGTGCTTTTTCCTGCCATGCACAAAAAATCTGCAGATTTTCCGGGAAAACGGTACTGAAAAACAACCGTTTTGTACCATGCTCTTTTTCGGTGGCAGTGACATATGCAAGGACTTCCCTGTTGCCGAAGATCTTAGTAAGAACCCGGCGACCAGTACGTGCAGGTGCAAGATCATATATGACAGAATCAATCCTTGCATTACCGATCAGATCCAGATTGGGATATTCATCAACGATGGATACCAGGTTCTGTTTTGTATACCAGCTGTCGCAGAGAATGATAACATGTTTCCTGCTGTGAAATTCGGGCATAACCTGCCGGATCATGGAGGCTGCCAGT
>OLNH01000753.1_pt1 | contig 23012 bp, 23 predicted proteins | sample 1643101 | NCBI WGS metagenome assembly OLNH01 (sample SAMEA3136758, study PRJEB25190) | human gut metagenome | biome: human gut; feature: human-associated habitat; material: faeces | place: Austria | collected 2013
GGATCCCTGTGTTTCTTGCAGCACTGAGCCCCTGGTTTATTTCGTGATGTAATTTTATGTAAAATTTTTATAAAGTAGCTAGTTTTCTCGGGGTAATTATTTTATAAATATGATATCCAATTATATATTAGAGTAGGAGGGAATTAATATGTATGGTTGTAAAGAAAATAGAGAACTTTCTTGGTTAAAATTTAATGATCGTGTATTAATGCAGGCAAAAGATTCTAAAGTACCACTAGGAGAAAAGCTTAATTTTGTCTCTATATTTTCGTCAAATCTTGATGAATTTTTTATGGTTAGAATTGGTTCTTTATACGATCAAATGCTTTTCTATCCCGCATCTAGAGATAACAAAACTGAAATGACAGGAGAAGAGCAATTAAAAAGTTGCTTAAAAAAGATTACTTATCTTAATAAGAAAAAAGATCGCATTTATCATAACATTTTAGATGAATTGAAAACTTATGGTTGGGGAATTTTAAAATATTCTCAATTAAAAGATAAAAATGATCGTAAATATCTTGAAAACTATTTTGAAAGAGAGATATTACCTCTTATTTCTCCACAAGTAATTTCAAAAAGACAACCTTTTCCTTTTTTAAATAATCGTGAATTATATATTGTTGTTCAATTAGAATCAAAAAAAGGAAAACGTAAAATGGGAATTGTTTCTTGTGGAAATGCGATGGATGATCGAATGTTAGCAATTCCTAGTATGCAAGGTAAGTTTATTTTAGTTGAAGATGTTATATTGCATTTTGTTTCAAAAATATTTGCGAAATATACTATTAAAAATAAAGCGTTTATTAGAGTTACTAGAAGTGCTGATATTGAAGAAGATGATCATTCACTAGAGGGACATGATGATTATCGTGAAATGATGGAAAATTTAATCAAACAACGACGTAAATTAAGTCCAATTCGTTTAGAAATGTCTGAAGGATTAGAAGAACTAGAAATATTGATGCTTATGAATTTCTTAAACTTAAAGAAAAATCAAATATTTATTAGCACAGCACCACTAGATTTAAAATTTATTAGTCAATTACGTGATAATTTAAAATTTATGCATCCAGAAATGTTTTATAAAAAACTTGAAGCAAAAAACAGTCCATTAGTTGAAAACAGAGTTCCAATGATTAAACAAATTTTAAAACGAGATATTTTACTTACTTATCCATTTGAATCCATGTCTCCTTTTTTAAGATTACTTGAAGAAGCAAGTCGAGATCCAAGTGTAGCAAGTATCAAAATGACATTATATCGTGTTGCTAAAAATTCAAAAATTGTTAAATCGTTGATTAGAGCAGCTGAAAATGGAAAAGAGGTTGTTGTTTTAGTAGAATTACGAGCACGTTTTGACGAAGAAAATAACATTGATTGGTCTAAACGTTTAGAAGAATCTGGATGTCGTGTTATATATGGATTAGATGGTTTAAAAGTTCACTCAAAAATATGCTTGATTACTTGTAAAAATAATCAAGGAATTCACTATGTATGTCAAATTGGAACTGGTAATTATAATGAAGTAACTTCTAAATTATATACAGATATATCTTTGATGACATCTAAGTATGAAATCGGTGAAGAAATTAATACAATCTTTAATCATTTAAGTTTAGGAGAAACTGAAAGTAATACACAATATTTAATGGTAGCCCCTAACTGCATGATTACTAAAATATTTGAATATATTGATGAACAAATAGAACTTGCTAAAAGCGGTAAAGAAGCATATGTCGGTTTTAAATGTAATTCTGTAACTAGTAAAAGAATGATCGATAAATTAATTGAAGCAAGTCAAGCAGGAGTTAAAATTGATATGATTGTTCGTGGAATTTGTTGTATCATTCCAGGGGTACAAGGTTATACTGAAAATATTAGAGTGATTTCTATAGTAGGACGATATTTAGAGCATTCTAGAATTTATATTTTTGGAAAAGGTGATAATCAAAAAGTATATATTTCATCTGCTGATTTAATGACAAGAAATTTAGCACGACGCGTAGAGGTTGCTGCACCTATTTTAGATGAAAAAATTAAAAAAAGACTTGTCTCAATGTTTAATACAATGTTAAAAGACAATGTTAAAGCTTGTGAGCTATTATCAGATGGTAGTTATAAACGAATTAAAAACAAATTACCAGAATTAAACAGTCAAGAATATTTTTTTAAATAAATCATTAAGTTTGAGGAGTGATTAAATGAAGGTTGGAATATTAACAAGCGGTGGTGATTGCCAATCACTAAATGCAACTATGCGCGGATTGGCTATAACTTTATATAATAATATAAAAGATGTAGAGATAATTGGGTTTCTTTATGGATATAAAGGTTTAATGTATGAGGATTATAAAATAATGAAACCTGAGGATTTTTCTGATATTATTAATATTGGTGGAACAATTCTTAAGACGTCTAGATGTCCATTTAAAAAAATGAGAATCATTGAAAATGGCTTTAATAAAGTTGAAGCTATGAAGAAAACATACAAAAAATTAAACTTAGATTGTTTAGTTGTTTTGGGTGGAAATGGTTCATTAAAATCTGCTAATATGTTAGCACAAGAAGGATTAAATGTAATTGGATTACCAAAAACAATTGATAATGATACATGGGGTACCGATTATACATTTGGTTTTCAATCAGCAATCGATATTGCTACTAATTACATTGATCAAATTCGTACAACTGCCGCTAGTCATAGTCGTGTCTTTATTATTGAAATTATGGGACATAAAGTTGGTCATATTTGTTTATCTGCAGGTATTGCTTCAGGAGCTGATATTATTTTAATCCCAGAAATTCCATATGATATTGAAAAAATTGCTGATACGATTAAACAACGCCAAGCTAACGGTCAACAATATACTATTATTGCTTGTGCTGAAGGAGCAATTTCTAAAAATGATGCTTTACTTAATAAAAAGCATTATAAGTTGAAAGTTGCTGCTCGTGAAGGACTATCAGTAGTTCATGAAATTGCTAATAGATTACAAAATTATATTGATAGTGAAATAAGAATTGCTTGTCCAGGTCATGTTCAACGCGGTGGGAATCCATGTCCATATGATCGAACAATAGCAACACGTTTTGGAGTTGAAGGTGCCAAGTTAATCATGGATAAAAACTATGGAAAACTTGTTGTTTTAAAAAACAATTCTGTTACTTTTATTCCATTGGAAGAATCTGCCGGTAAATTGAAATATGTTGATCCTTATGGTGAAGACGTAAGTAGTGCTAGGTTATTAGGAATTTCGTTTGGAGATTAATTGTTAAGGAGTTTATGATGATTAAGGAAACAATACTTGAATTAATAAATAATGATTTTATTAATACTGGAAAGATTTATTTTAGTAATAACATCCCTATTCAAATTAGTAATGCTATATATAGTTTTGGAAGTAATGATATATCAAATATTATTGTTTTTATTGATAATAGTGATAACTTAGATGGTAGTATTGGCTACATTTTTACAGATAATAAGTTATATAGTAATTTAGGTAGTTTTAGTTATGATCAAATTACTAAATTAGAATTAGAAAAGCATCACAATGATCCTAAAATATCTGCCTATATTACTACTAAAGATAATAAATATTGTTTTGATAATAAACATTTTAATTCCGAAACACTTTTAAAATTATTTTCAAAAATAACTGATCTTAATATTGATGTTATTTTAAATGATCATGAAAAAGTTGCTTATTATGTATCAATCGTTTTAAATGATCTTTTAAACGATGAATATGAAGATATCGAATTAACAACTCAGTTAAAAAATAAAATAAACAGTTTTTTACATGATTTAGAATTAATAGAAAAACTAGATGATTCTCAATATAATGATGAATTAGAACAATTATGTTTACATGCATTAAATTTCTTTGATGAACTTGAATTAGATAGTGAAGAAATTGATATTTTAATAGAACTCAAAAAAGATTTTGATAATAAAAAATATCGAAATTCTCAACAAGTTAATGAAAGCGAAAAATACTATGATGATTTGATGAATAAATATCTTAATGGAGATCCAAATACTATTAATCAGATGAAAAATGTCATGAAAAATTTAGGTTTAGATGAAAATAGTTTGAAAGATAAATCTCCTGATGAAATAAATCAATATATCGATAATTTATGTAATAGTTTTGGAATATCTAGAGAACAAGTTGATAATCTTGCTAAAAAATTTAATTTTAAATAATATTAAACTAATAAAAACGATGTAACTTAAATGTTACATCGTTTTATTAGTTTTCTTTTTTATAAAATAAATACCCATAATCCCCATCAATAAACCAGCAATAGGTAATAATACAGTAACTTGATCGCCTGTTTTTATCAAAGTATTTACAGTATTTAAATCTAACTTTTCAGATATGAAATATGTATGTCCTTCCATTAATGTCATTGTTGTCTTTCCTTCAATCACTTCAACTTCCTTAACATATTCAATCTTTTGATTTTCATTATCATAGTAATATAATCCATATTGACCATCTGTTAAAGTTGTTTCTGTTTCAAAATTAATTTTTCCCGGGAAATTTCCTTTAAATTCAAAATCTAATATAAAAGCATTTGGGCTAACATTTTTTATTATTTGACTATATTTTGAATCATGATTAATTCCATAATTAAAATCTTGAATATTTTTTAAATCTGTACCATTAAAACTAATATGATACGATAAATCACTATCCAACATACCATCTACCATATAATCAATATCTTCACCAAAAATATTTTCAAAAACAATCGCTGGAATGATATTTTTTTTCAATTGATCAATAATATTTTTTGCATCAAGTACATCTTGATAATTTTCTACATAATCCTTATTAATTTGATGAATTTTTTCATAATTACTTATTAATTCATTAACAATAGATTCATCATTTTTTGAGATATAATAAATATTTAATTCATTAATGATATCTTCATTTAATTTTTTTATAAGTTTTTCTTGTTCGTCTACAATTTTTTCTAATTCTTTAACTTTATCTATTTCTACTACTTGTTGTTTATATTCATCACTTAGTTTAGAGTATGCAGATAAAATTTCTTGTAGTTGATTATCTAATTTAATTGATACATTATCTTTTGTTGGTAATGAGGCAATTTGCTTATTTAATTTATTAACGATAAGTTGTTCATCTTTTTCAGTTTGGATATTTGTATCAAATCCAAATTTAACAATTATGCCATTTCCATTATATGCATAAAATGCATTTTCATCCATGATAAGATTTCCATTCCAATAATTAGAACTAATTGATGTGTCTAATGTATATAATGATTGATAATTGGCTGTTTTATTTAATTGATTATCAGTAATATGATATAAATGTGTTTGACGATTTGAATCATATGCATAATTGATCATATATAACTGTACTTCTTGATGATTATCATCGCTAGCATATGCAGTTGATAAAATTGGCTTACATGATCCTGCAATATTATCAATTGAATATATTTCTTCTAATGTATTTAAATCTAAAACTGTAAATGATATTCCAGCCCCACCGCCGATATAAATTCTTCCATTATAACAAACTGGTGAAGAAGAAAATTGTCCATTAAATTGTTTTGATTTCTTTAATGCATTTTCTTTTAAATCATGATCATCAACATCAACAGTTACAATATATCCATTTGTATTAGCAGCAACTAATTTATTTGTTTCTTGATCATAAAATAAAGAATTCGTTATTTTTCCTATTCCTAAATCCAAAGTATCATAAACTTTATCATCTTTTAAATCATGCAAAACAACTTTTCCATCATATCCTGAAAAAGCAATGCAATCATTAATAACAACAGCTTCACTCCAATAATAACCTTGACCTTGATCATATACCCAATTTAATTCCTTTGTTTCAAACTGTTGTGATATATCTTCATCTTTAGTACTTACACAAATAAATAAATCACCTTGATTAGCAGAATAACCACCAATTCCATAATATAAATATCCATCATGATACGTTAAATGTGAAGCAACTTCACCAACTTTTTCAGGAGTTTTTGATACCCAAGTAGATACTAATGTTTTAGCATCAAATGCTTGAACTCTTCCATCTGATAAAGGAACAAATATTTGTTCATCACCGGCTGTAATAAATGGTGTATATCCTGTTTTTCCAATCAACTCTACTCGATTTTCGATTTCCATTGTTGACTTATTTATTTTAAGTAATTCACCATTACTTCCACTACCCCAATCAGCAGTTTTTATTGTATATAAATAATCATCATACAAAACTGGGTCTGCTCCATAACCTGATTTTAATGACTGTACATTAGTTACTTGTTCAACACTTACCGGTGTTTTTTCTTCTGTAACTTTAGTTTCAATTCCATTTTTTAAAGCAATAACATAGTTATTTGGTATAACCAATACGACAATAACTAAAAAGCTTAATAATATTTTCTTCATTTTCCTTCTCCTTCATACAAATAATTTTGATCTATAAATCCATATTTTAATTTAATTCTTTGAAATCTCTTTAATAAAACGGGAACTAAGATCAACAAAAACACAACATTTGAAATAATATAAACAAACATTGTTGGTATTGCTGTAACAATTACAGCAATATATCGATATATATTAAAGACCTGATCTAATGATAAAACAGTCCATATATCCATAAATAATGAATATCCTATTCCACAAATAATACCATAACATACTAATAAAACTTTATTTTCCAACCAATTATTTTTATTCAATATTCCTGCTACAAGTCCAATTAGACCTAAAGCCATCATTTGAAATGGAGTCCATGGACCCTGACCAAAAAATATATTTGATGCAAAAGCACTCAATGAGCCACATAAAAAACCTATTTCTTGACCAAAAACCATCCCACAAATAATTACCATTGCCATCATTGGTTTAAATCCAGGAATTAGGGCAAATAAAATTCTAGAAATAATTGTCAATGTAACCATAATACTTATTACAACAACTTCTCTTGTATGCGGTTTTCTATTTTCATAGCTAAAATAAAATGGTAAACAAGATAGAAATACTAATATAATTGATATAAAGTTATATCTTCGATTAATAATAGAATTTAGTGTAAGAATAATTATTGATAAAATACTTGCAAAAATAATTAGATATTGAAATTTTTTATTCATATTTGATATCCTCGATTATATTTACATTATCTAAAATTCCTCTAGTTAATTTATTCATAACTGTTGTATAAAATAAATTAGAGGAAAAAAATGCATCTGTTTTATCTATTGATTCTATTCTTCCATCAAACATCATTCCTATTCGTTTTGCATAGCGAGCACAAAATTCTAAATCATGTGAAACAATAATAACTGTTATCTTGTCAGCAAGTTTTTCTAATAAGTCGCCAATTTTTTCTTTATAGTAGGCATCTAAGCCTTTAGTTGGTTCATCAAGTAATATTAATTTAGGATTTCGCGCTAATATTTTAATAAAAGCAACAAGTTGTATTTGTCCACCACTTAAATCATATGGATGTTGTTCTAGTAAAAAATCTAATTTTAAATCATATAATAAATCAATACTTTCTTGATTATCAAGTTCTTCTCTAACTGTTTCTTTTAAAAACAAAGTCGTAGGATCTTGTGGCAAATAAGCAATAAAATTATCAAATAAATTTTTATCTTTTTTTATTTCTACTTGCCCAACATAAATTTTACCGCGTTTATAATTTAATAATCCACATATAACTTTCAATAAAGTTGATTTTCCACAACCATTACTTCCAACTATGGCTAGAACTTCATTTTCATACACATCTAAATTTAACCCTTTTAAAACCGGGATATCTTCATAATTAAAATGAATGTTTTTTAATTGTAATAATATATTATGTAATTTAAACTCATTTTTATCTAGAACCGTAAAATTATCTTGATGATCTTTTATCCATTTTCTAACTGATTTAAAATCATATACTATATCTTCCATATTACTTTTATGAAATAACTGTGTAGCAACCGGTAATGCTTTTTCATAGTTTTTTAATTTTGGTATTCGTCTTGGCGTTCCATAATACTGAATTTCTCCATTTTCTAAATAAATAAGATAATCACACATTTTCATTGTTTGTTCTAAATCATGCTCAACAAGTACAACCGTTATATTTAATTCTTCATTAACCCTTTTTAACATCGTTAAAAATTCTTGAGAAGCTATTGGATCTAATTGTGCCGTTGGTTCATCAAGTAGCATAACTTTTGGTTTCATCGCTACTATGCTTGCTAAATTAACTAACTGCTTTTGTCCTCCAGATAACTTTGAAACATCTTTATATAAAATATCTTGTAAATTAAAGAAATGAACTACTTCACCTACTCGACGTTTCATTTCTTTTAAAGACATGCTCATATTCTCTAAACCAAAACTTAATTCATGAATTACTTTATGACTTACTATTTGAAAATCTGGGTTTTGAAATATATATCCAATGTCTTCTGGTTGACTAGTTGAATTATTAATAAAAATATTTCCGGTTATATCTCCTTGTGGCATTATTTCTTTTTTTAATAATTGCAATAAAGTTGTTTTCCCACTACCACTTTTTCCACAAATCAAATAAAATCCGCCTTCTTCAATTTCAAATGAAATATTTTTTAATATATAATTCTGATTTTTTTGATATCGAAAAGAAAGGTTTTCAATCTTATATATATTCATAATTATCTATCATCCTTCCTAATAAAAGTGGTAAACCTAAAAGCAACAAATAACCGATATAATACAAAATATCCAATAACCCAAATTCTACCGTTTTAATGATTGGATAATAATAAAATGATGCATATCTTGTTATATATCCAAAAATAAAAATAAAATCTAATAAGATAATAACTATCAATACTATTTGATCTCTTGATTCAAATATATATGTATGAAAGTTAGTTCTTACTTTTTTTCCATATCCTCGTGCTTGCATACTTTTTAACGTAGTTAATGATGATTCAAAACTCCATGTAAATAAAATTAATAAAATATCAAATCCTATTTTTATTCTTGTTATTATATTTCCTTTAGTAATGTCTTTTCCTAATGTTTTTTGAGTTTCAATAATACTTTTTAACTGTTTAATAAAACGTGGAATCATTGTTAGAATCATGCTAATCATTAATCCAATCGTTGGAAATTTATTTTTAAATAAATAAATTATTTTTTCACTATCTAAACATTCATTTAATATTTTAAACCAATTAATCATTGAAATAATTACAGTAGAAAAAACAAAACCATATATAATTGATTCTAAAGTAATTGGTATATACCCAAAATAAAACAAAATAGTCGCACCAGTATGGACAAAAATAGGATTACTTAAAGCAATAATAAAATAAAATATACTTATACCTATAATATATTTTTTATTTACTAATCGTATATCAAAAAGATATATAAATGATAAAACACAAGATAGAATTAAAAATACAGGATGTAACTGAATCATTGTTGTTAAAACTACTGATAAAAAATATATAAAAATAACTAACGGATGATATTCTTTAAAACTTTTCACTAATATAAATCTCCATTATAACAACTATAGCGCCATTTTACCTTATCATTATTATTTAATACATATTCTTTACTTCCTTTATCACCATAAACCCCATTAACTTCATACATCCATCCACCACTGCCATTAAATAATTTTTCAGGTAAGTTATTAATAGATTGAATATATCCACCTATCGAAGATAATTGTATTTTTTGCATTTTAGTAACTTTAACAATAACATCAAACACAGTATCACCTTCATTGATACTTACTTTTTTCTCTGCTAAAATCACACCATTACTAGGTACAAAAGAATGATATTGTTCTGGTAATTCATTTAAATTATTTAAAATAGTTTTACAGTCTATAGATAAAGTTATATAACGCTTGCCATTAGCTACATTATCATCTGATGTAGGCGTATTATTATCTTGGTTAGTTTCTACTTTTGTTGATTTATTTGTATTTGATTGCTTTGATTTTGTTTCTTGATTAGATTGTGGCTGTAAGTTTTCTTCTTCATTTTGTTTTAAAACAAAAGTTTTTTTTGATTCTTGTTGAACTTTTGTCTCTTTTATATTTTTAGAACTATCAAGATTACTTGAAGATGTTAATGTAATTGCAAAAATTGAACAAAATAATAAACAAATACATATTAATAAACCAACTAATTTCTTATTTTTAAACATTGTTACCCCCTAATAAATAATAAATAAAAAAGAGCATACTGCTCCTTTAAAATAAAACTCTTTACATCGAAAAGTTTTATCAAAAAGGACACCTGACTACTATATAAAATAGATTACAGTTGCGGGACAGTCCTGGAATCTCACCAAAGTTGCTCCTATAATATTAATTTGTCAATATTATTTTATAAAATATTTATTCTATGTCAAGTTTATCATTATTAAAAGAGATTACATCTGTAATCTCTAAATACCGATAATCAAATACATTGATATTATTTTGCTTTTTTTATTAAAACAATAAACGATATTAACATTGTTGAAAATAACAATACTAAAAATACTGGAACAAACCATTTTGGTAAGTTATACAATGTTGTCGTATTATAAATTAGATAACAAAATATTACAATTATTTCCATTTTTATAATCTTTAACATATTTTTTAATATACGATAAACTCTATCTTTATTTTCAGCAGTTACACTCACCCCTGTATTCCAAAATTGTGGTACTCTAGTTACTAATGATAAGCCAATATACATAACCCATGTTACTATTAATAAAATAAATATTTCAAGTTTATTTCCATATCGATCAATAACTCCTGCTGCATTATAATGAATTGGTATTTTTTCAGGTAACTGAATATACATATAAATCGTGTATAAAGTTGTCACAATTAATAAAATCATACAAAATACTTCTGCAATAGTATCTAATTTATTATGTTTTATTTCCATAAATAGCACCTCATATTGATTAAATCTTATTTACTAATAATATTCTAGTACACTTTATATATATGTTCAATATAATCGATTATCTATAAATAATAAAAGCTGTAATACATAATTAAGAATTATGATACAGCTTCATTTTCATTAAATATAATTAATCTTTTTATCGTACAAATGTTTTAATAAAACTTACTTCTCCATTTACTTGATAAGCTCCTTCTTGTGCTGGAATAAATACACTATCACCTTTTTTTATGTCTAAAGTTTTATCATCATAGGTAATTGTTCCTTCACCATTTAAAATAGTAAGAGCTTGAAAACTATCAAGGCCAGCTTGTCCATTATATGATTTAGTTACATCATATCTTTCACAAGTAAAGTAATCATTATCAGTAAGTAACAATTTAGTATAACCATCTAGTTCTTCAATAGTTCCTTCTGGATCACCATTTTTTTCACTAGGCACAAGACAAGAAACATCAACTGCTTTATCAATATGTAATTCTCTTGGTTTTCCATCTGCACCTAAACGTCCAAAATCATATACACGATATGTTGAATTTGAACATTGTTGTATTTCAGCAATAACTGATCCTGCTCCAATTGCATGAATTGTTCCAGCTTTTATATAAAAACAATCTCCTTTTTTTATTGGAACTTTTTTTAAATAATCACAAACAGTATCATCTTCGATGTGTTGTCTAAATTCTTCTTTTGTCATTTCTTGATTTACACCATAATATAAAAATGCATCTGGTTCAGCTTCTAAAACATACCAAAATTCATTTTTACCAAATTCACCTTCATTTTTTAATGCATATTCATCATCAGGATGCACTTGAATACTTAATGCTTGTTTTGCATCAATAAATTTAATCATGATAGGAAAATTATCGTATTTTTCACAGTTTTTACCCCAAACAGTTTTTCCTTTTTTTTCTAAATATTCACTAAAAGATAAGCCTTTATATTCACCATTTATAACGATACTGCTACCATCTTTATGATTTGACATTTCCCATGTTTCAGCAACTTTGTCTAGATCGCTAACCTTATTAAATTTTTCTACTAATTTTCTACCTCCCCAAAGATAATCTTTTATTGCTGGATCTAATTTTAATATTTCCATACTTAATCTCCTTTGCTTTGTATTGTTATCTACTAATATTATATTAAATAAACAATTTATGTAAATATCATATATATATGTATTTTAAATAATTTTTTTATTTGATTAGAGATAAAAAGATATTGTTTAAATACCTAAATAGCTTAAATTCTTTTTTTGTAATGTAGCCATACTCCAGAACAAGAGAGTATTTTAGTATCTGTAATTATATATTGTGACCAAATATCTTGTTTTGAATATGAACTAGTTTCAAAGCATAATGCTGCTTTATTTGAAGCACTAACATCTGGGGCAATAATCAAACTGATTTCATCAACTAGATTTTCATTTACAAAAGAACCATTTAAAATTCCGCCCCCTTGTAATAAAAGTTTTTTGATCTTACATTTTGTATAAAGAATATCCATTACATAATGCAAATCAACTTTTGTTTCACCACCTAAAATATATGATATCCCAAGTTCTTTTAGATGATCTAAATAACCCATTGAAACATTATTTAAAAGTATTACAACAACATTTTTACCTATTAATCTAGGATTATTTAATGATTGTTCTTTCCAATTTAATGTGCCTTGAGGATCAAATACTACTATCCATTCTTTATTTTCATTTTCAACAATAAAATCTTCTTTTTCTATATTTTGTTTTGAATCAGTATGTATTTGTTTAGGATTACCATAGGTAAAGATTTCTTTAGCTGTTACACTTCCATAAATAATTCCATCAGCAGTAAATTGATTGCTCATTTCTTTATAAATACTTGATAAGTTTTGTGTATTTTCATCGTGAAAAAATTGTCCTGAAATTCTTCCATCAATTGATTGTAACATATGACATATAATGTATGGTCTATTCATTATACCACTCCTTATTTATAAGTCTTTGATAATTATATTTTGTTATTTTCTACCATATAAACTAGACATTGGTATTTTATCTAATATTGCATCTATTTTTGCAATTTCTTCTTTTGTTAAAAGAATATTTGCAGCATCTAAATTTTCTTTTAAACGTGTACTTTTTCTTGTTCCTGGAATTGGAATAATATATGGTTTTTTATTAATCATCCAAGCAAGGGAAAGTTGAGCGGGAGTGCAATTTTTTCTTTAGAAATTGTTCGAATCATTTCAAATAATTGTTGATTTGTTTGATATGCTTCTTTTTGAAATTGAGGCATTGTTTCACGATAATCTTTTTCATCACTAAAAGTACTATTTTGATTATATGCATCACTTAATAATCCATTAGCTAATGGTGAAAATGCTACAAATGAAATTTCTAATTCTTCAAGGGTATTAAATAAAGATTCATAATCACGATACATCATTGAATAACGGTTTTGAATAGCTGTCAAAGGACAGATTGCATGAGCACGGCGAATAGTGTCTTCATCAGTTTCTGAGATTCCCCAATGTCTAATTTTTCCTTCTTCAATTAATTTTTTCATTGTATTTGCAACAACTTCAATTGGTGTATTAGGGTCAATACGATGTAAATAATATAAATCAACATAATCTGTTTTTAAACGTTTTAAACTACCTTCAATTGATTTACGAATTACCTCTGGTCTAGCATCCATGATTAATTCTCTATTTTCGCCATGGCGAATACCACATTTAGTTGCAATAATTACTTCATGACGATATGGTGCTAAAGCCTCTCCAACAAGTTCTTCATTATATGCAATACTTCCATCATCATTAATTCCAATATAACATTCAGCCGTATCAAAAAAATTACATCCTTGCTTTACAGCATCAACAATCAACTTTTTCATTTCTTCTTTATCTGCTGGTTTTCCATAAGCGTGTGTCATTCCCATACATCCTAAACCAACTGCTGATACTTGTAAATCTTTTCCAAGTTTTTGTTTTCTCATTTTTTAATCTCCTAATTTAAAAATCCTAATTCACTTAACCAATTAGATACTGTTTCACTTTGATCTTCTTCAATATCATCACGACTAACAGCTAATCCATCTAAAACAGTAACATTTTTATCAGCTAAATAATTACGCATATCTTCTTCTGTCCCACTCATACTACTTCCACCATGTGTTACAAATGGTACAATTGTTTTATTACTTAAATCATATTCATCGAAAAAAGATAAAATAATTTGTGGATAAGTATACCACCAAATTGGATACCCTATAAAAACTGTATCATATTGACTCATATCTATATTTAAATCTTTAAACTCGGGTCTTTCATCATTATCTTGCTCTGCTTTAGTATAATCATATAATTCATCACCTTCAGGATAAGGAGTTGTAGGTTCTATTCGTCTAAAATCTCCACCTACTTGATTAAAAACTTCTTTTGCAAGTTTTTGAGTATTACCACCATTAGAGAAATAAACAACTAGTACACGATCACTGTCTAATGTTGTTGTTCCTTCTTTTTGATCTTCATCAACTATATTGGAATCTATTCCGACACTCGGTGAATTTTGATTTTGCATAAAATAATATCCAACCCCTACCGCGATAACAACAATAACACCTAAAATAATTAATATTTTCTTTTTCATTATTTTAACCTCCGTTTTATTTTTTTATAAATGTTTTTATTACTAAATAAGATAATGTTGCAAATAAGATGAAAACCGCTAATGTTTCTATTAACATTTGCATTAACCCTATTGAAGGATCAACAAAAATAAATTCTCTTAGTAAAAATAAATAAGTAATCCATTGATTTTTAATAAACATGATAATTCCATAAATAACTAATAAAACAGGTATAAACGATATAATTGAAGCAACTACACGTGACTGTTTAGAAATATATTTTTTTATTTTTACAAGCATTATTTGTAAATGCAAACCTAAATGAATTGCCATTAAAATAAAGCCCCAATAAGTTGCCATCATATGTGCTTTTCTTGCCATACCTATAGACATAAAGTTTAAAAATGGTAATAACTTAGACATTGTCAATCCACTTAAGAAAATTACTAAAATGTCAATTAACAAAATAAAATTTATAAAAATATATACTTTTTTTATTAATGAAAGTTTCCCTTTCATTAATGTTTGATACCATTTTCTATTTAAAAGATGATGAATAACAAAACAAATCAATGTAACAATTCCCAATATCTCATGAATTAACGGACTTGTTACAGGATAAGCCATTAAAAATAAAAGCAAAATCAACATCGCTATATCCAATAACAGTTTATTTTTCAACTTCATCACCACCTTTAATTTGGTTAAATAGCCAACCCATCACATTTTTATCATGAGCAAAAAGATGTGCCCCTTGTCCATGTTGATTCGATGCGCCTTGGCTTTCAAAATAAGAATTATCTTTTACATCAAGTACTAATAATTGATCAATTTCTTGATCAGATAATCCTTTATCACGATATAACTCATATAAATCCTGATAAGTTTGCTTAGAAGAATCCAAGCCATAATATTCATCATTTTCACCAATAACAATATAAACAGGAGTTTCACTATTCACTAATGTTTGATAATCTCCATCCCATTTAGAACTACAATGCAAATAGCCGCTAAAAAGATCTGGTCTTTTTCCCATTACAATTGACATTGTTTCACCACCACCAGAATAACCATTTGCATAAACTCTTGATGAATCAATATTGTAATTAGAAAGAAAATATTCAGTAAGCTCAATTGTTTGATTTGCTGAAAGTTCTTGCCAATCATCAAGTTGCGGTGCAACGATGATCATCTTTGAATTATATTCAGGTGCAACAAACCAAATTCTTCAGTCTTTAAATTTTCTCCTACACCTTGGAAATAAAGTCCTTGATATCCAGGTAACGTCATATAAAGAGCATAGGGCTCACTTCCATCATAGCTATCGGGAATATAAACATTGTAATGAATATCTCCATAATCTTTAGAGTGCAAAGTATTATCAAGGATAAAATTTTGGTATTTCTCTGTTCCTGATGTTACATTTTCATTGTTTATTTCAGGTGCAGTAGACAAATTAATAGTTTGATTATTATTTTGATTATTTAAATAGATTGCAATTATAGCTATTAGAAATATAATTACAATTCCTACCAATAAATATATTTTTCTTTTCATATATTTTTAGCGAATAAAAGGTGTAAACACATGCTGTTCTTTTTTTGGTAAACCATACTTTTCTTTTCCTAATTGAATGCTCTTTATCAAAAATGCCATATTTTTACCTAGAACACGCATTATTTGTAAACCTTCTTCATCCTTTTTAACATCTTCAGGAGTATAGCCATGAACCATATTCCAATATTGACTTGAGACAATTGGCATATTAGAAATTGTAAAATATTTATTAAGCTCATCGAAAGTTGCTGTTGTACCAGCTCGCCTAGCACTTACAACAGCAGCTCCAACTCTCATTGTTTTATCAGCATCTAAACTATAAAATAAGCGATCTAGAAATGAAATTAATGTTCCATTTGCACTTGCATAATAAACAGGTGAGCCAATTACAATTCCATCACATTTAGCAAATTTATCACTAACTTCATTTACAATATCATTAAACACACATTTTCCATCTGTTTTACACTTACGACAGCCAATGCATCCTCTAATATTCTTATTACCTACATGGATAATTTCAGTTTCTATCCCTTCTGCTTCTAATGTTTTAGCAACTTCTTCAAGTGCTGTATACGTACATCCTTTTGCATCGGGACTTCCATTAATTAAAATTACATTCACAAAATAATCCTCCTATTGATGTAATCCTGCAATCATTTCTACAATTGAAGGATCATAATGTGAGAAGAACGAACTTTCTTTTTTATCCATTTCACTGATTTTATCCATATCTTCTTTACTCAATTCAAAATCAAAGATATTAATATTTTCTTCCATTCTTGATTTTTTAACAGATTTTGATAATGGGACAATATTTCTTTGAACTAACCATCTTAAAATAACTTGAGCAACTGTTTTTCCATATTTTTCACCAATCGCTTTTAATTCTGGATTAGAAAACATATTATTTCTTCCTTCAGCAAATGGAGCCCATGCTTCTAATTGAACACCATATTTTTCATTATAAACTTGCGCTTCTTTTTGTTGATGAAATACATTAACTTCTACTTGATTAATTGCTGGTGTTACTTCACTAAAAATTGCCATATCAACTAATCTATCAGGATAAAAATTCGATACCCCAATCGCTTTAATTTTTCCTTCTTTATATAAATCAACAAGAGCTTGATAAGCACCATAATAATCATTAAATGGTTGATGTAATAAGACTAAATCAAGATAATCTAATTGCATTTTCTTTAATGATTCTTCAACTGACATTTTTGCTTTTTCATATCCGTAATTTGATATCCATACTTTTGTTGTAATAAATAAATCTTTTCTATCAACACCTGACATTTTAATTGCTTCACCAACTGCTTCTTCATTGCCATATGCTTGTGCTGTATCAATTAAACGATAACCTACATCAATTGCATCTAAAACGGCTTGGCGACATTCATTTTGATCAGTTACTTGATAAACTCCAAAACCAACTTTTGGCATTTTTACACCATTATTTAAAGTAATATATTCCATTTTAATTTCCTCCATTTTATTTCAATTTATTTCCATCTTCAAAAGCATTACCAACTTTTTCACCTATTACACGATAATCATTTTTAACCGGATCAAAAGCAATTGGTTGTAATTTATCAACATCAATTTGTCCAATTTCATCAAGAATACTATCATCTACACTGATATTTACAATTTCACCAATGATATTACCTTCTTCTGTTACCTTTTTTAAACGACATTCTAATGTCATTGGTAATTCTTCAATAATAGGAGCATTTACAAAACTACTTTTAGTAACTGTAAATCCTGCTTTTTCCATTTTATCTGGTGTATTATTAGCTGAAACTATTCCAACATAATCACATTTAGCTACATTTTTTGCATCAGCAAAACTAATTGTAAATGCACCAGTTGCTTTAATATTTTTTGTTGTTTTATGACCACTACTTAAACATAGTTCCACTAAATTAGCATCATATAAACCACCCCAAGCTGCATTCATTGCATCTGCTTGTCCATTTTCATCATAACTTCCTACAATTAATACTGGTAAAGGATAAAACCAAGGTTTAATTCCAAAATTTTTTCTCATAACTTTTTCCTCCTAATAAATTTTTTTAATCATGTATTTTTAATCCCATAAGTCTTGTTTCATTGATTGGATCTTCAGGATTATGAGTAGGTTTTCCTGTATCCAATTCTTCAATAGCTTTCATTTCTTGAGCAGTTAATTCAAAATCAAAAATATCAATATTACCTTGCATACGTTCTAAGTTAGTTGATTTTGGTAAAGAAACCACGCCTTCTTGATAAATCCAACGTAAAATGATTTGTCCAGCATTTTTATGATATTTATTTGCAAGATTCAAAATCACTTCATTTTCTAATAATTCTTTATTTCCATGACCAAGTGGATACCATGCTTCTAAAAAAATATTATTTTCAGCCATTACTTTTCTTAATTCTTTTTGTTGGGTAAATGGATTAAATTCAACTTGATTAACAGCTGGCATAATTTTCATACCATCTTTAAATTTATTCCATAAATTAACTGTAACATTTGAAATACCAATTGATTTAATTTTTCCTTGGGCAACTGCTTCTTCTAAAGCTCGCCATGAACCCAAATAATCACCATATGGTTGATGCAATAAATATAAATCAATATAATCAACACCCAATAACTTTAAAGATGTCTCAATTCCTTTTTTAGCATTTTCATATCCATAATCTTGTAACCATAATTTTGATGTAATAAAAATTTCTTTACGATCAATTCCACTATCTTTAATCGCTTTTCCAACATCACTTTCATTCATATAACCAGCTGCTGTATCAATATGACGATATCCAGCTTTTAAAGCAGCTAATGTAGCATCATAAGTTGGTCCATCATTTGGAATCATAAAAACTCCAAAACCTACAGCAGGAATTAATTCTTTATTATTTAATTCAAATGTTTTCATACTTTCTTCTCCTTATTCATGTATTTTATATTTATTTAAATTCTTTGCAGTAGCATAACATTGATGATCAATAATCTCGCTATATCCTAAATTTAATTGATCTATCTTTTTAAAATCCTCACTATCTAATTTAAAATCCCAAATATTCATATTTTCTATCATACGATCTTTATGAATTGTTTTAGGAATTGTCATTATATGTTTTTGAATATGCCAACGCAAAACGATCTGAGCAACTGTCTTATCATGTTTTTTAGCAATCTCTTCTAGTATTTCATGTTTAAAAATATTTCTTTGCCCTTCGTTTAATGGACCCCAAGCTTGAATTTGACAATTATAATCTTTTAATAAATTTTGTACTTGGTTTTGTTGAAAAAAAGGATGAAATTCAATTTGATTAACCATTGGTTTGATCGTACAATTCATATACAAATCAACAAATCTTTCCATACTAAAATTACAAACACCTATGGCTCTAATCTTTCCCTTTCTATACAACTCTTCCATCGCTTTCCAAGAACCATAGTAATCACCATATGGTTGATGAATGAGATATAAATCAATATAATCCAAATCCAAGTTTTTTAAAGAAGTATAAAATGCTTTCATTGTATTTTTATAACCAGCATCTTGTATCCAAACTTTTGTTACTACAAATATTTCTTCTCTTGAAATCTTTGATTTTTTTATTGCTCTACCTATTTCTTTTTCATTAAAATAAGCAGCTGCTGTATCAATCATTCGATATCCTACACTAAGTGCATTTAATACACATTCCTCTGCAATCGATGAAGGAATTTGGAATGTTCCATAACCTAATATCGGTATATCAACTCCATTATTAAGTTTTATATATTCCATTTGATTTCCTCTTTACAGTTTTATTTTAAAAAAACTCTTTTTAAAAGTACAATATCAATATTTTATTGTGCTATAATTAAAATGCATACTGAATCAGGAGGTGCCATATGATAGAATTTTATCAATTAGAACAATTAGTAACGATTGCTAAAGAAGGAACATTATCAAAAGCTGCTGAAGTATTATTAATTTCGCAACCTGCATTAACTCGCTCAATTCAACGACTTGAAGATGATTTAAACATTAAATTATTTGATCGTAAAAAAAATAAAATTACATTAAATGATAATGGTAAATTAGCAGTTGAACTTTTTGAAAAACTACTAAATGAAAAAACTCAAATAATAAATACTCTTCAATCATATAACCGTAGTAAATTTGTTATTAATATTGGTTCATGTGCTCCGGCACCAATTTGGGGATTAGATTATATTTTAAAAAAACTCTATCCAGAGATGAAAGTTAGTAATAATCTTAATTCAAATGAAACTATTTTATTAGATGGTTTAAAAAATTATGAATTTTCAATTATTGTTTTAAATCACCCAATTGATGATGAGGAATTTGAATGTATTGAATTATTTGATGAAAATTTATATTTATCTGTTCCACCAGCTCACCCTCTTGCTTTATTTAATGAAATATCATTTGATGATTTAAATGGTGAAAGTGTCTTGCTTTTATCTCAAATTGGTTTTTGGAATGAAATTTGTTTAAAAAAGATTCCTCAATCGCACTTATTAATTCAAGAAGATCATACAATATTTAGTGAACTAACAAGAGCATCAGCACTTCCAAACTTTAGAAGTAATATTACGATATTAAGAGAAGCTAATGAAGAAAATCGTATTTCAATTCCAATTAGTGATAAAGAAGCGCATGTTAAATATTTTGCAATTTATCATAAAACTAATCATAAATTATTTGATTCAATTAAAAATGAAATTAAAAATATTGATTGGTCAAAAACTATAAATGAATAATTATTTTTATTAATTCAATTAACCTGTTAATAAACTAATGAAAGTCATAAACAGACTTTCATTAGTTTTATTTTCTAATTAAATAAATAATATCTATCTCGTTATTAAATACATTCAAGTAAAATATCATAAATTTCTTCATGTGTTAATTCACGAGGATTGGTTTTAATAATATTACATGAATTAGCTACTTGCTTTAATAACTCTGGTGTAATTTCTTTTTTAGAGTCTAATTCATTCATTTTAGTTGGTAAGCCACATTCTTTAACAAATTCAAAGAACGCATCTACTCCTTTATTAGCACTATCTTCATTAAAAACTTCTTTAGCAAATTTAGTAAATTTATTTATTGCATCATTTACAATATGACGACAATATACTGGTTGAATAACTGCTAAACCTTGTCCATGATTACAATCTGTATAAGCACATAATTGATGTTCAATTTGATGTACTTGGAAATCTGTTTTGCGGCCAATCTTTAAAATACCATTTTCTGCCATAGCTGAGTCCCACATAAGATTGGCACGTGCTTCCATATTATTGGGATCTTTTAAAATAACACGAATATTATTAACAGTATTTTTCATGATTGCCAGTGCTACATCATCACTAACATGATTAGTTCCTGATGTTCCTAAATATGTTTCTAATGCATGACTTAATGTATCAAATGCACCTGAAATCACTTGTTTATATGGAACTGTTTTTGTATAGTCAGGTTCCAATATTGCAAAAACTGGAGTAGCTCCTAATACACCTGTTTTAATATTTTTTTCTTCATTAGTAATAACTGCTCCACAATTCATTTCTGCTCCTGTTCCTGATGCAGTTACGATTGCCCCCATTGGTAACATTTTAGCTGGAAGCTGACCTTTTTCAAATTCCATTGTCCAAATATCTTCATCACTACAAGCTTGTGCGCAAATAATTTTACAGCAGTCGATAACTGATCCACCACCTACAGCAAGAATAAAGTCAACATTCTTTTCTTTTGCTAGTTTTGCTCCATCTTGTACTTTGGCATAAGTTGGATTTGACATAATACCTGAAAAATCAATAACTGTTTTTCCAGCTTTATTTAAAATATCAATAACTTCTTGATAAATACCATTTGCTTTTATAGAACCGCCACCATATGCAACCATGATATTTTTTCCATATTTTTCTAGTTCATTTGCAAGATTATTTTTTGCACTTCCATTTCCAAAAATAACTTTTGTTTTATATTCATAAATAAAATTATCCATTGTTTTTTCCTCGCTTTCTTATTTATTTTCATATTGTAATGATATTTCATCAACAATATTCATCGCATTTAAAGATCTTGGATAACCAATATATGGCACACATTGTTCAATAATTTGATATAATTTTTCTTTTCCATTTCCTACATTAAAATTACCTGCAGTATGTCCTCTTAATTGGTTTTCACAACCACCTTGAGCTAAAATGAAACAAAATGTAATCATTTCTCTTTCTTTATCATTTAAACCTGTTCTTGTATAATAATCTCCAAAACAATTTGAAGCTAACCAACGATTAATGTTTTTTCTTATCTTTAGTGCTGTAGTTTGATTATCCAACATTTGTTTTCCAAATAAAGCAACTTGTTTATCCAAACCTTTTTCAAATCGATTTGTTTCATTTGTTGTAGCTTGACTCCCTAATGGTAATGCTATATCATTTTTTGACATAATTTCATTTGCTTTTATTAAATAATCATAAGTGCGTCCTATTCCTAAATACGCTGTTGCTTGATAGAGCATTTCTTTTATTGCTATAACATCAACATCCTTTTTCAATGCAACATCTAATACATTTGCAAACATCGATAAACTCTGACATCCAATTAATACTGATAAAATACAAAGAAACTTATCTTTATCACTTAATTTACAAACTTTTCAACTTCGACTTGAGAAAAATTATAAATAATTTCAGTAAATTCAGAATCATATTTTTCAAGTGATTTAAATAAATCTCTACTGTATTCCTCATTTTCTTTATTCATCTTTTATCCGACCTTTCTTTTATCTGGTTATATTGTAATCATCGGTAGTTACACACGGTCAAGAGTT
>OLNH01000755.1_pt1 | contig 22986 bp, 10 predicted proteins | sample 1643101 | NCBI WGS metagenome assembly OLNH01 (sample SAMEA3136758, study PRJEB25190) | human gut metagenome | biome: human gut; feature: human-associated habitat; material: faeces | place: Austria | collected 2013
ACAAAAGCATCATTTGATGGATTAACAAAAGCATTAAATGAAGCAAAAGTAGTATTTGAAAATCCAAATGCAACTCAAAAAGAAGTGGATAGTGCAAAAGCTACATTAGAAAAAGCAATTGCCGGATTACAAGCTAATCCAAGTACACCATCAAATGTAGATAGCACAGTAAAAACACCAGTAAATAATGGTGATACAACTGCAAGTGTAAAAACAGGTGATGATGTTAATATGTTAGGAACACTTGGATTAATTTCATCATTAGGGGTTATTATCTTTTTAAAAAAGAAACAATTTAATTAAAGATTAATAGAAGAGTCAGTAGTGCATTAAAATTGATGTGTTTGACCAAAAATAAAAATAGCACTTAAACTCAGATGAGTATAAGTGCTATTTTTGGTATAATTAGATTATGAGTATGATTGAAATAATAGAATTGAATTATCAAATTGATAATTCTTATTATATTATATTTCAATGTAAACTTCCACTAGATTTTTTACAGTTGTTTCTGTAGATGATCCGGTGACATCTTTCGTAGAAATTATGAATGGAATTAACACTCTAAAGTAGTTTAATTGCTGCGATAGAGGAAAGAACAAAATGTCAATTTTCTAAAAAACTAGATAGAAATATCTTGTTTTCATAATACCAAAAGTTATCTAAATACGGATAACTTTATTTTTATCTATCAGCTAGAGTTCGCTTTTTTATGTTTGTATAAAAATAAATACGTGTCTAGTTTATATTTTGTCATTGAAATTATTGTAGAAAATAATTGGTTCGATAATATAATTTCACATAATTATTTTTAAAGCTGCTTAATATAAAAATATAAATATTATAAGTACTATTATGTAAATTTTAGTTTTATTAAAATTAAAATAATTAATTGTATTTAAAATCATCAACAATAAAATAAGTATGAAAATATGGGGTGTTTTTAATTTTTTGCAATTTTTAATATTTAATTTGTCATAATTATTTAAAAGTATTAAGATGTATTGTAAAAAAAAAAAAGACATTTTATAATTAGTAATGTAATATGTGTTAAGATGTGATTTTACATTAATGTAAGCGCTACAATCACATATTGGCATATATAGAATTTATACATTATGCATAAGACCGTCCAATGTATTAATGTAATAAATTATTATGTTCTACATCTTTTTAAATTTTACGAAAGGGGAAAGGAAAATATGAAATTTTTGAAAAAAGTGGGAGTGAGTGCGTTATCTTTAGCAACTGCATTTAGTACTGCATTGGCAATTCCAACTAGACCAGTTAGTGCAGCGGAAGAATTCCGTGGTCAACTTGAAAGTGTTGATTCTGTAGATGCTAATGGTAATGTCGTTAACGTTTCTTATAATAACGGTGCTGTTACTGGGAAAATCACTTTCCTAGAAAATGGGATTTTCCGTTATAACGTAGATCCATCAGGAGAATTTGAAGAATACGCTGAAGTAAGAAAAGATATTCCAGGCTGGCAAAATCACACAGCTACAATTCAAGCTCAATCTGATGAATCAGATAAATATTCACACCCAGATGCTAATGTATCCGATAAAGGAACAACATGGGAAATTAGCACAGCAGATGCAACAATTGTGTTAGATAAAGCAACTGCTAAAATGTCTATTAAAAATAAAGACGGTAAAACAATTATGAGCGAAGTTCAACCATTAGTAATTGGTAATCAGACTGTTCAAAGCTTAAACACTAATGATGATGAATACTTCTTTGGTGGTGGTACACAAAATGGTCGTTTCACTCATAAAGGTAAATCAATTAATATTGCCAATGAAAGTGGATGGACTGATGGCGAAGTTTCTTCACCAAATCCATTCTATTGGTCAACTGAAGGTTATGGTGTACTTAGAAATACTTTCCAGGACGGTAAATATGATTTTGGAGAAGCAAGTAAAGAAGTTATTGCTACTACTCATAACGAAAGTGAATTTGATGCATATTATTTTGTATCAAATGATGCAGAAGTAAATGATAAAGCAGAAACATTATTAAGTGACTATTATGAAGTAACAGGAAATCCATTATTATTACCTGAGTATGCTTTCTATTTAGCGCATTTAAATTGTTATAACCGTGATGCATGGGAAGAAAGTACAGATGGTAGTGGCTGGACTTTAGAAGATGGTAATAAATACAAAGAATTGGGACAAGCAGAAGGTTATGTAATTCCTGAAGGTAAAGCTGCGGAAACATTAAATAATGAAGCTCCTAGTGTTGATGCTGAAAACTTTAAAGGTGTTGTAAATGAAGATACTTATAAATATTCAGCTAGAGCTGTTATTGATGGTTATGAAGATAACGATATGCCACTTGGTTGGTTCTTACCAAACGATGGATATGGTTGTGGATATGGTCAAAATGGTTATTATCAAAAACGTAACGATGGTGAAGATACAACTCGTATGAACGAAGCAATTGATGCTAATGTTGAAAATTTAAGAAAATTTACAGAATATGCAGAAGCAAATGGAGTTCGTACTGGTTTATGGACTCAAGCTGCTTTGACACCTGAAGATTCTGAACGAGATTCACATTATCAAGGATTCCAAACCTTACGTGATTTTAGAAAAGAAGTTGGAGTTGCAGGTGTATCTGCATTAAAAACAGACGTTGCTTGGGTTGGTTATGGATATTCAATGGCTTTAAATTCAGTAAAAGATGGTTATAACATCTCTGCAACATCTGGAAAACGTCCAAATTTAGTATCTCTTGATGGATGGGCTGGATTCCAACGTTATGCAGGTACATGGACTGGAGACCAGACAGGTGGGAATTGGGAATATATCCGTTTCCATATTCCTACATATATAGGACAATCATTAGCTGGGAATCCAAATGTTGGTAGTGATGTTGATGGAATTTTTGGAGGAACAAATTTAATTACAACTCGTGATTTACAATTTAAAACATTTACACCAACAATGTTAGATATGGATGGATGGGGCTCAATTCCTAAAAAACCACATATTTCGACAGATCCATATAAATCAATCAATCGTATGTATTTAAAATTAAAGGCGCAGTTAATGCCATATATTTATACATACGCTCAAGAAGCAGTTGATGGACTTCCAATGATTAGAGCAATGTTCTTAGAAGAGCCAAATGATTATACTTATAGTACTGCAACACAATATCAGTATATGTTTGGTGATAATTTCTTAGTTGCACCAGTATATCAAGATACAAATGCAGACGAAGTTGGTAATGACGTAAGAAATAATATTTATTTACCTGAAACATCTGATATTTGGATTGATTATTTTACTGGTAAACAATATAGTGGAGGTCAAATTGTAAATAACTTTGATGCACCAATTTGGAAATTACCATTATTTGTTAAAAATGGATCTATTATTCCAATGTATGAAGAAAACAATAATCCAATGGCAATTTCTGAAACAAATGAAAAAGGTCTAGATAAGACAAGAAGAATTGTTGAATTCTATCCATACGGAGAAACATCATTTGATTTATTAGAAGATGATGGTATTTCATTAGATTATGATGAAGCAACTAATGAACGTGATTATGGTGGAAAAGTAACTACTCATATTACTTCTAAAGTTGAAGGTGATAAAGCAACATTAACTATTGGAGCATCAAAAGGAAGTTATGAAGGATACGATGCTAATAGACATACAACATTTGTTGTTAATGTATCAGAAAAACCTGATTCATTAGAAGCTAAAAATGGAAATGATGCAGTTGATTTAAGAGAAGTATCATCTTATGAAGAATTTGAAGCAGCAGCTGCTAATAATGAAGCAGTTTGGTTCTATGATGAAACTCCAAACTTAAATAAATACTCTGCAGACGATGAAGCGTTTAAAGATACAGAAATTACAACTACTCCAAAAGTTTATGTATCATTTACAAAAACTAATGTTGATGACAACGCTCAAACTTTAGTAGTTAATGGATTTATTAACGATGGAAATCTTTCAGCTGATCAAATTAATGAAGATCTAGCAGTTCCAGCTAATTTAGCAGCTCCAGAAGAACAAATTACACCTACAAGTATTGATGTAACTTGGGATCCTGTAGAAGGTGCTACAAGTTATGAATTATTAATTGATGGTAAATTAAGTACAGTAGGTAATTTTAATAGCTTTAAACATACTGAATTAGCTTATGATTCTGAGCATACTTATCAAGTACGTGCTAGAAATGTTGATGGATATTCACCATGGAGTGAAGAAATAACTGTTAGAACATTGCTTGATCCATGGAGAAATACTCTCGAAGTTAAAAATATTGATTGGCCAAATAGTGTTACATATGGAAGTATGTCAAATGCATTTGATCATGATAATGAAACAACAGGTTTCCAATCACCAATGACAAACGGAAACAGTATTGTTTTTGATTATGGTAATGGATATCTGTTAGATAAATTCGAATTTGTACCATTCTTTATTGGTGATACAATCTATGCCGGACTTGTTACAAAGATGGATATTTCTGTAAGCTTAGATGGTAAACATTGGCAAAAAGTATTTGATGGAAATGAAAATCCATGGGCATATGATAAGTCTATTAAGACAGTTAACTTTGGTGAAAATGTTTTTGCTCGTTATATTAAGTTAACGATTCTTGAAGGTGGTAACAATTATTTCTCAGCTAATGGATTACATTTATACAAAAAAGATTTAACTAATCCATTTGCGGTTGGAAGTATTGCAAATCAAGGAAGAACAGAAGTAATCAATGCTGATTATACAAATTTAAGTAATTATAAAGGTTTATCGATTAAAGATGATCCATCATTTACAAATCAAATTAAAAATTATGGTATGGATATTAATATGAATAATATCTATGACGTATATGATTATGCGTTTACAATGTTTAAACTAGATGGTGGAACAACTAAACAAGGTTCAATAGCAGGTAATGCTTTATTGCTTCCAAATACTGAAACAGTAAAAGCAGGAGAAACATTTACAATTGATGTATATGCAGATAATGTTAAGAATTTAAATGCAATTGGACAAGTTATTAACTATGATCCAAGTAAAGTTGATTATGTATCTATTGATCAAGACGATTCTATTTGTACAATGGAAGATTTATCAGTGAATAAAGTTTATGATGATGGAACAGCATATTTGAATATGGCATTTGCTAATAGAGGTGATAAAGACGTTTATAATGGAAGCGGAGTTGTTGCAACTATTACAATGATGGCAAAACAAGATATTGCAGTTGCAGATGCAGTTGATTTAAGTAAAGTAACTTTAATCGGTCCTGATTTTAGTTTTGTTGAATCAGATGTTGCAAATGCTCCAGAAATCCCAGAAATTCCTGATATTACTAAGACTTATTATGAATTTGATGATTTCAATATTTCAATGACAAATGAATATTTCCCAGAAGATGATGGAACAAATGTTGAAAAATTAATTCAAGGTGGATCATATGATTCATATGCTACATTATTCAATGGATCATTTGGTCGTGAATTTGAATTCTTATGGGATGTTGAATCTAACTATGTAGATGGAAAATTCCCTGAATACGTTAAATTACCAATGACTTTACATTTTGATTTGAAAACACCTTCTAAATTAAATGAAGTTTCTGTGTTCAATTCAGAAACTGAAGGAAATGGATATTTGACTAGTGCAAAGGCTCAATTAATTTTTGAAGATGGTACAAGATCTGAAGAAATTACACTTGAAAATAAAGGATTTGAATTTGTATTTACATGGGATAGTGATAAGACTGTAACTGGTGTTGATGTAACAGCATTAACAGCTAAAGGAAGCGAAGATAATCATATGCTTACTTTAGGAGAAGTACAATTAAAATATGTTGAAGAAATCAATGTAGAAGGTATTGCTCCAGCTGATACTAATACCACTGAATTAAAAGTAGGTCAACTTAGTGATATCAATGCTGTTGTTACTCCAGATAATGCACCAAATAAATTCTTTAAAGTAGAAAGTTCTAATCCTGATGTTGTTAAGATTGTAACTTTAGCTGATGAAAATGGTTATCCAATTTACAAAGCTTATGGTGTTAAAGCTGGTAAAGCTACAATTACATTAATTTCTGCAGCTGATGAAAACATTACAGCATCTTATGAAATTACTGTAACTAAAGATGGAGAACCAATCATTACTCCTGACAAGAAATTATTATCAATTGCTGTTGAAGTAGCAAGTCAAATCACAGAAGAAGATTTAAAAGATGTTATTCCAGCAGTTGTTAACGAATTTAATGCTGCATTAGCAGAAGCACAAAATATTTTAGCTGATGAAAATGCAACTCAAGAACAAATCAACGCATCATTCGATCGTTTGGCACATGCAATGCATATGTTAGACTTTATTAAAGGAGACAAAACAGCATTAAAAGTATTCATCGATAAAGTTACTGGATTAGAAGCTGATAAATATACAGAAGCTACATGGACTACATTTGAAAAAGAATTAAATGAAGCAAATGTTGTATATAACGATGAAAATGTAATGCAAGAAGAAGTAAATAATGCATATAAAGAATTAGTAACAGCATTCTTAGACTTAAGATTAAAACCTAATAAAGACTTATTAGAAGATTTAATCAACAAAGCAGAAAATATAAATACTGCATCATATACTGCTGAAACTGTTAGAATATTAAATAGTGCATTAGAAAATGCAAAAGCAGTATTAAATAACGAAAATGTTGATCAAAAAGTTGTAAATGAAGCATATGCTATGTTGAATAATGCATTTGAAGGATTAGTAGCTGTTAATTCTGGAAATCCTACAACACCAAATCTTCCAATAAATCCAGCTACACCAAATGATTCACAAGCAAATGTAAAACTTGGTGATACAACTGTTAGTGTTAAAACAGGTGATGCAGCTGATTTCACTTGTATAACAACTTTAGGTGCTTCTTTGGCAGTACTAGCATACTTAGCTGTAAGCAAAAAACGAAAAGAAGATTAAAAAATAATCTTAAAAGAAGAGTGTAAATTCACTCTTCTTTTATTATAAATGAGGGATGACAATGAAGTTTTATAAAACAATATTTTTTGTACTAATTTCTTTTATATTAATTGGATGTCAAAGTAAATCTAATGAAGATTTAGTAAATCGAACTATTATTGAACCAGAAACTAAACAAGAAAAAAAATCAGAAACAAAAGAAGTAAAAATTAAAGATTATCCACGAGATACAACTCCAGGCGAAGTTATAACTATTACAATGGCACAATTAGAAGAAAAAATTGCTAATAAGGAGACATTTGTAGTATCTTTTGAAACAACGTATTGTATGTATTGTAGAAGATTACATAGTATATTAGATGATTATTTAAAAGATCATCATGTGAGTATATATCAAGTTGTTCTTGATTTAGAAAATGCTACAGAGGAAGAAAATTTAGAAAAAATACATAAGCATTTTGAAGAATTCTATACAACACCAGGTGTTTTTTATGTAAAAAAAGGAAAAAATAAAAGTTATTTAGATACCTATACCTTAGGAATAGAAGAAGATGTTATTGACCAATGGATAAGAGAAAATCAAATTGATAAGAAAAAATCATAAAAATATTATTTACTATAGTAGATAATAATGTTTAGTAATAGTTTGATTAAGTGTAGATTACATGATCAAAATTCAGTAATACATTAATTAGGAAGTATAGAAAATCTATACTTTTTATTTTGATTTCATCATAAAAAAGTTTACTTAAATAAACAAATAATTTAATTTATTAAAATTATAATTGATTTTTAAATATTTATTATATATAATCTAATTATGCAAAAAGTTATTTTTTTGCAAGAATTTTTGACCACTCATTAAATGAGTCAAAGCCATACGGACAGCTGGGTCAAATGCCGGATTGGCAACTTTGTTGCCTTATTGATAGAACGAAAGTTCAAATTTTATAAGTTGATATTTAGAAATAAATATTGAGTTGGTAACTATACAACCGTGTGCTAAGGCGCATCACACTTGTGAAACAATCAATAAGAGTAGTAAAAGTAATTCTTGCTATATAGACTCTAGAATTAAAAATATTTTTAATTAGTCTGTTATATTGTATTGATACTCAAGTGGGAGCACCTGCTTGAGTTTTTTTGTAAAGAAGGGAAAATAAAATGAATGAGAAGTTAAAATTGTATGGTTTCAATAATTTAACTAAATCTTTAAGCTTTAATATCTATGATGTTTGTTATGCTAAAAGTCAACGTGAGCAAAAAGATTATATTGCTTATATCGATGAACAATATAACTCCAAGCGTTTGACTGATATATTATATGAAGTAGCCAAGATGATTGGTGCTCATGTATTAAATGTATCAAAGCAAGATTATGATCCTCAAGGTGCAAGTGTTACCATGCTTTTAGCTGAAAATAATATGTTAGAAAGTCGTCAAGGTGAAATGGAAGAAGTAGATGATCGAATTATTTTAGCTCATCTAGATAAAAGTCATATTACAGTACACACATATCCAGAATATCATCCCGAAACTAGTATTGCTACTTTTCGCGTAGATATTGATGTTTCTACTTGTGGAGAAATTTCGCCGTTATCAACATTAGATTTTTTAATTGGTAGCTTTGATTCAGATATTATTACCATGGATTATCGAGTACGTGGTTTTACTCGAGATATTAAGGGAAAAAAATTATTTATGGATAATCCAATGAGCTCAATACAACAATTTATTGATCCAAAAACATTAAATAAGTATGATGCAACCGATATTAACGTGTATCAAGCTAATTTATTTCATACAAAGATGCTAATTAAAGAAATTGACTTGCAAAATTATTTATTTAAAACAGATATATATGAATTACCTCCAAAAGTAAGATTAGAGATAACTAATAACTTACGTCAAGAAATGATTGAAATTTATAGTGGAAGTAATATTTTTTAGGAGGTTACAATGAAATTAGATCAAAGTAGAATGCCAATATATGAGGCATTACAGCAAATGAAACGAGATCGTTTAGTACCTTTTGATGTTCCCGGACATAAACATGGTAAAGGCAATCCTGAATTAACTAATTTTTTAGGTGAAAAATGCATGAGCGTTGATGTTAATTCAATGAAACCATTAGATAATTTATGTCATCCAGTTTCAGTAATTAAAGAAGCTGAGCAATTAGCAGCTGATGCATTCAATGCCGCCCATGCATTCTTTATGGTTGGAGGAACAACATCATCAGTACAAAGTATGATCATGGCCAGTGTTAAAGCCGGAGAAAAAATTATTATGCCACGAAATGTTCATCGTAGTGCAATTAATGCAATGATTCTAACTGGTGCGATTCCTATTTATGTAAATCCTGAAGTTGATAAACGTTTAGGAATTTCATTAGGAATGTCAATTGATCAAGTAAAACAAGCAATTATTGATAATCCTGATGCTAAAGCAATTTTAGTTAATAATCCAACTTATTATGGGATTTGTTCAAATTTAAAAGAAATTGTTAGATTAGCTCATGAACATAACATGTTGGCGTTAGTTGACGAAGCTCATGGAACTCATTTCTATTTTAGTGATGATTTACCAATGTCAGCAATGGAAGCAGGAGCGGATATGGCAAGTGTTAGTATGCATAAATCAGGTGGTAGTTTAACTCAAAGTTCTTTTTTGCTTTTAGGTCCTAATGTAAATGCTGATTATGTTCGTCAGGTTATTAATTTAACTCAAACAACTAGTGGTTCTTATTTATTAATGGTCAGTCTAGATATGTCACGTAAAAATCTAGCTTTAAATGGTAAAGAAACTTTTAGTAAAGTAAGACGTTTAGCACATTATGCCCGTGAAGAAATCAACCAGATTGGTGATTATTATGCCTATTGTAGAGAATTAATTAACGGTGATAGTGTTTATGATTTTGATGTTACTAAATTATCAATTTTTACACTTGATGTAGGACTTGCAGGAATTGAAGTATATGATTTATTGCGTGATGAATATGGTATCCAAATTGAATTTGGTGATATTGGAAATGTTTTAGCGTATATTTCAGTTGGAGACAGTGAAGCTAATATTGAGCGTTTAGTTGGAGCACTTTCAGAAATTCGTAGAAGATTTAAAAAAGACCGTAGTGGGATGCTTGATCATGAATACATTAATCCTGAAGTAGTTATTTCGCCACAAGCAGCTTTTTATGGTGAAAAAGAATCATTGCCATTAATGCAAAGTGTTGATCGAGTTTGTAGTGAATTTGTGATGTGTTATCCGCCAGGAATTCCAATTTTAGCACCAGGAGAAAAAATAACTAAAGAAATTTTAGATTATATTCAATATGCTAAAGATAAAGGTTGTTTTATGACCGGACCGGAGGATATGGAAATAAATAATCTTAACGTTTTAAAGGAAGAGGTGAAATAATGGAATTATGGTTTAGTGAAAGACATACTAAAGGTGTTAAGTTTTCAATTAAAGTTGATCGTCAGTTGTTTACTGGTCATAGTGAATTTCAAAGAATTGATATATTTGATTCTAAAGAGTTTGGACGTTTTTTAGCATTAGATGGTTATATGATGTTAACAGAAAAAGATGAATTCATTTATCATGAAATGATCGTTCATGTTCCTATGGCAGTACATCCTAATGTAAAAAAAGTTTTAGTTATAGGTGCCGGTGATGGTGGTGTGATTCGTGAATTATGCCGTTATGAAACAATTGAAACAATTGATATGGTAGAAATTGATGAATTAGTTGTTGAAGTAAGTAAAAAATATTTACCAACTACAGCATGTTGTTTTGATGATCCGCGATTAAATATATATTATCAAGATGGTTTAAAATTTGTTCGTACTAAAGAAAACGAATATGATTTAATTATTGTTGATTCAACAGATCCATTTGGACCAGGTGAAGGACTTTTTACAAAAGAATTTTATGGGAACTGCTTTAAAGCATTAAATGAAACGGGTATTATGGTAAATCAGCATGAAAGTCCATTTTATCAAGATGATGCTGTTGCAATGCAACGGGCTCATAAACGAATTGTTGAAAGTTTCCCAATTTCTAGAGTATATCAAGCGCATATTCCAACTTATCCTTCAGGACATTGGTTATTTGGTTTTGCTTCCAAAAAATATCATCCAATCAAGGATTTTCAAAAGACAAAATGGAATGCTCGAGGAATGCAAACTAGATATTATAATACCGGAATACATGTAGGAGCATTTGCTTTGCCAAATTATGTTGAGGAGTTACTTAGAGATGTGGAATAAGAATATTGAAACTTTTATTGGTTTAGACGCTTCTTTTGAAGAAGCAAGTTGTGTAATTTTTGGGGCTCCAATGGATAGTACTACATCCTATCGCCCAGGAACCAGATTTGCTTCAAGTGCGATCCGTAAGGAATCTTTTGGTATCGAAACCTATAGTCCTTATCAAGATAAAGATTTAGAAGATATTAGTGTTTTCGATGGTGGTGATTTAGAATTGCCATTTGGAAATCCTCGTAAAGCCTTAGATATGATTAAAGAGACAACTAAAAAAATTATCGATGCCAATAAATTACCATGTATGATCGGTGGTGAACACTTAGTTAGTTTAGGGGCTATTGAAGCTGCATACGAAAAATATCCAGATTTACGAATTATTCATTTTGATGCGCATACTGATTTACGTGATGAATATCTTGGTGAAAAATTATCTCATGCTTCAGTAATTAGAAGAGCTTATGATTTAGTTGGTGATCATAGAATTTATCAATTTGGTATTCGTAGCGGTGAACGAACTGAGTTTTATTGGGCTAAAGAACATACATTTTTAAATAAATTTAATTTTAATAATTTAGAACTAGCAATTAAAGAATGTCAAGGTTATCCAGTCTATTTTACAATTGATCTTGATGTCTTAGATCCTAGTGTTTTTCCAGGAACTGGAACACCAGAAGCAGGTGGTGTTAATTTTCATGAGTTATTAGATGCAATTATTAAAGTAAGTTCATTAAATGTAGTAGCGATGGATATTAATGAACTATCACCAATTTATGATCCAAGTGGCGCTTCAACAGCGATAGCTTGTAAAATATTAAGAGAATTATTATTAGCAATGAATAAAGGAGAGAAATAAATGAAAAGAACATTAATTATTGGTTGTGGTGGAGTTGCCTCAGTTGCAATTCACAAATGTTGTCAAAATAGTGAAGTATTTGAAGAAATTATGATTGCTTCAAGAACAAAAAGTAAATGTGATAAATTAAAAGAAGAATTACAAGACAAAACAAAAACAATTATTCATACAGCTAAGGTTGATGCTAATAACGTTGATGAATTAGTAGCATTAATGCAAGACTTTAAACCAGAAGTAGTTTTAAATCTAGCATTACCATATCAAGATTTAAAAATTATGGATGCATGTTTAATTGCTGGATGTCATTATATCGATACAGCAAACTATGAACCAGAAGATACTGCCAAATTTGAATATAGCTGGCAATGGGCATATCGTGAAAAATTTGAACAAGCTGGATTAACTGCGATTTTAGGTTGTGGATTTGATCCAGGTGTTACTGGTGTATTTAGTGCTTATGCTTTAAAACATGAATTTGATGAAATTAATTATATTGATATTTTAGATTGTAATGGTGGTGACCATGGTTATCCATTTGCTACAAACTTTAACCCAGAAATTAACATTCGTGAAGTTTCAGCTAATGGAAGCTACTGGGAAGATGGTCATTGGGTTGAAACAAAACCAATGGAAATTAAACGCGAATATGATTTTGCTCAAGTTGGTAAAAAAGATATGTATTTATTACATCATGAAGAATTAGAATCACTTGGTCTTAATATTCCAGGAATTAAAAGAATTCGTTTCTTTATGACATTTGGACAAAGTTATTTAACACACTTAAAATGTTTAGAAAACGTTGGAATGACATCAATTGAACCAATTGAATTTGAAGGAAAACAAATAATTCCATTACAATTTTTAAAAGCAGTTCTGCCAGATCCAGCTAGTTTAGGACCACGTACTGTTGGTAAAACAAATATCGGATGTATTTTCCAAGGTAAAAAAGATGGTGAATATAAAAAATATTATTTATATAACGTATGTGATCATCAAGAATGTTATAAAGAAGTTGGTTCACAAGCAGTTAGCTATACAACTGGAGTACCAGCGATGATTGGCGCTATGTTATTGTTACAAGGTAAATGGAAAAAACCAGGTGTTTATAATGTTGAAGAATTTGATCCAGATCCATTCATGGATGCTTTAAATAAATGGGGATTACCATGGATTGAAGATCGTAATCCAGTATTGGTGGACTAATGAAAACGCCGTATTATTTAATTGATGAAGAACTTTTGGAAAAAAATCTAAAAGTTCTTCATTATGTAAAAGAAAAAACTGGATGTAAAATTTTGTTAGCTCAAAAATGTTTTTCAATGTTTAGTGTTTATTCTTTAATTGGAAAATATTTAGATGGAACAACAGCAAGCGGTTTGTTTGAAGCAAAATTAGGACATGAGGAAATGAAAAAAGAAAATCATGTTTATAGTGCTGCCTATCGTGATGATGAAATTGAAGAGATTATGAATATATGTGATCATGTTGTTTTTAATTCATTTAATCAATGGGTTAAATATAAAGAACTTGCTAAAAAGATGAATACTTCATGTGGAATTAGAATCAATCCGGAATGTTCTACTCAAGTAGGTCATGAAATTTATGATCCATGTGCAAAATATTCAAGAATGGGTGTAACTCTTGATAATTTTAGAGAAGATTTATTAGATGGAATTGATGGTTTACATTTTCATACTTTGTGTGAACAAAATAGTGATGATTTAGTTACAACGATAAAAGTGGTTGAAGAGAAATTTGGAAAATATTTATATCAGATGAAATGGCTTAATTTTGGTGGTGGGCATCATATTACTCGTGATGATTATGATCTTGAAACATTGATTAATGTAATTAATGAAATTAAAGAAAAATATCAGGTACAAGTATATTTAGAGCCAGGTGAAGCAGTTGCTTTAAATGCTGGATTTTTAGTTTCTAGTGTTTTAGATATTATCAATAATGGGATTGATATTGCAATTATGGATACGTCGGCTGCTTGTCATATGCCTGATGTTTTAGAAATGCCATATCGTCCTGATATTATTGACAGTGATAAACCAGGGGTTAAAAAGTATACTTATCGTTTAGGTGGTCCAACTTGTTTAGCTGGTGATGTCATTAGTGATTATTCTTTTGATCAGCCATTAAAGATTGGGCAACAATTATGGTTTAAAGATATGGCAATATATTCAATGGTAAAAAATAATACTTTTAATGGGATGAATTTACCTAGCATTGTTTTAAAACAAGGTGATAAATTAAAGGTAATTAGAGAATTTGGTTATGATGATTTTAAGAATAGATTGTCGTAAAAATAGTTAATGATAAAAATGATATGTAAAAAGGTTCTTGCTTCTCATCTAGCAAGAACCTTTAGTAATTAAAAATATAAATATAGTTTAACTTTAAATATTATTAATTAATACTAAGTTTAATTTCTTCAATTTTTTGCATTCCAATAGGTAACTCAAAGTATAATTCTAAGTATACATAACCGTCAGATGAAACGTTGTTTTCTGGTAAGACAAAACGATAAGATTTATTAGTTTGACTACCAGAACCTAGATTATACCATGCATCATTATGAGGAATAAAAATGTCACCATCTTTACTTGTTGCTTTATGATTAAACCAAATTGGTACATTAGAATTATCAATATTAATTAATACTTCAACATCATTATTAGTTTGTCTTGTTGCTTTTGCATCAAAGATTATAAATTCTGCACTAAAAGAAGGTGAAAGTTTTTGACCAACTTCTAATGTTAAATAGTTGTCATTGTTGACTTTGTGTGTATTATAATCAACAGGGATTTTATAATTAGCCATGTCTATAATTAAATCTCCCCCCACTGGAGCAAATGCAAATTTTATATATACATATCCATCATCAGATACTGAATCAGCTGGAAGTGTAATAGAATATACACCTTCACCAGGAGTATAATAAGCAGTATTTTTACTTGGAACGAAATTTTCTCCTTTACTATCAGTAGCTAAATGTTCATAATAACCTCTTACTGTATGGACAGTTTCATTGATTATTACAGTTACATCCCCATTTGCTTGACGTTGAGCAGAAAGGCTTGTATAAATAACTGATGCAGAAAAACCAAGTTGTTCAACATCACCAGGGTGTAAAGTTTTAAATTTGCTTTGATCAATTACAGTGCTGTTTTTTGTGCTGTTTTCAATGACATCAGTTTTTTCTAATGCAGATGGTTGAAGTGCGAAAACACCAATGTATGAACTAAAAAGTATACTTAATGATAATACAAATGATAATATTTTTTTCATTTAAAATTTTCCTCCTTTATTTAATATCATATTCTTAGTTTCAAAGTTAAAGTATATGTATATAAATACACCTCCTTTTCACATTACATTAAGCTTTAGAAACAATATAATTATAACGCTCTTCATTTGTTGAATTTTGTAGAAAAATATCGAAAATATTATAAAATTAAGTTTTATAGGTGTATTATGTTTTAAGAAAAATATAGGCTATATTTAATTTTATTGTATAAAGATATAAATGAATTATTGAAAATTTTATTTTATAGATTTATACTTATTGGTAAGTCAATTATTTATTCAAGTATTTTTATATCGAATTTTAAGTATATATATGTATTGAAAATTAGTGTGTTTAGTTTTAAGAAATAAGGAGCTAACTAATATAATTTATTGTTTTTTAAAGAGGTGTGATTATGAAAATATATAAAGGGGTATTAATTATAGTTTGTTGCTTTTTATTATTAGGATGTCAGGATAATTCTAATAATAGAGCTAATCGAACTCCGACTGATTTGGATTCAGATACTGAAGTTGAAACTAATGAAAAAACTGATAAGAAAGAAATTGCAGATTACAAACGTGATACTAATCCAGGTGAAGTTATCAATATTACAATGAATCAAATGGAAGAGATGATTGAAAAAAAAGAAACCTTTGTAGTTTCTTTTGTAACTACTTATTGTATGTATTGTAGGCAATTGCATTCGATATTAGATGAATATTTAAAAACACATCATGTTGTTATATATCAAGTTGTTTTAGATAATGAAGATCGAACAGAACAAGAAAATTTGGAAATTATTCATAAATATTTTGAAGAATTCTATTCAACACCAGGAGTGTTTTATGTAAAAAAAGGGGCTAAAAAAAGTTATTTAAATACATATACATTAGGCATTACAGAGTCAGTCATTGATGAATGGATAAGAGAAAATCAAATTGATAAAGTAAAATAAATATTATAAAAATGTTTTATTAAATAAGTAATAAAATATAAAATTAATTATATTATTTTGGCTTATAGAAGAATGTATTGTAAAAGCAAATGTTATTTTTACAATACATTTTTTATTTATGTATATTATGATAGTTTTCATTTTTTAAATATGGTTTTTATAAAACTATGTAATATTTATAAATAACAATAAAATAGGCTTTAAATACATATAAAATTAACTATTAATAATAAAAAAAGAAGATAAAAAATAAAAAAATACTAAATTATCTAGATAAACAAAATATGCAAATTTTAAATCAAAATTTGCAAATGAAAGCGGTCTAAATTAATGTATAATCAAAATGTAATAATTTGTGAGGATGAGCACAAATTATCACAACAATAATTTTGAAAGTATATTAAGGTCACGCAAATTATATACTTTTGAAAACGAATGGAGGAGAGAGAAAGGCATGAAATTATTCAAACGTGTAAGCTTAGTTGCATTGTCAACAGTTACAGCTCTTGGAACTGCATTAGCTTATTATCCTGGATCTAGAATTCATGCTGCTGATGATTTTAGAGGGAGACTTCAAAATGTACAGTCAGTTGTTCTAGATGAAAGTGATAATAATATAGTTTATATTAACTATAATGACAATGTAACTGCAAAAGTTACATTCTTGGAAGATGGAATTTTCAGATTTAATGTTGATCCAACTGGTGAATTCTCAAAATATGCGACACCTAGATCGAGAAGTCATAAAGCCAGAATTCAACAATACCCAGACGAATCTAGCAACTATAGTCATCCTAATGCTACTGTTACTCAAGATGAGCAAACATATAGCATAAAAAGCAAATCTACTACAATTGTATTAGATAAAGCTACTGCAAAAATGAAAGTTATGGATGGAAGTAAGACAGTATTAGAAGAAAAAGAGGCACTTTTAATTACTGATAACTCAACAGTTCAAACTTTAGTTGCCAATGGTGGAGAAGACTTCTATGGAGGGGGAACTCAAAATGGACGTTTTATCCACACAGGTGAAACAATTAACGTCGCTGTAGACAATACATACGTTGATGGTAGTGCTTCTTCACCAAGTCCATTCTATTACTCATCAAATGGATACGGTGTATTAAGAAATACATTCTCAACTGGTCAATATGACTTTGGAGATACTGATGGCTCAGTGGTAACTACTACACAAAATGAAAGCGAATTTGACGCATATTTCTTTGTAACAGATAGTACTAACAGAACAGATGTGGTACAAGATATGTTACAAGATTATTTCCATGTTACTGGAAATCCAATGTTGTTACCAGAATATGGTTTTTATTTAGGACACTTAAACTGTTATAACCGTGATGCATGGTCATATGAAAGCGGTCAAAAACAATGGACTACTAAAGGAAGTCAAAGTTCATCAAGTGAAGGAACTAGTAAATATGAAACTGGTATGGATAAAAGTTTCGTTTTATCAGATGGACAAAATGCTGAAACATTAAATGGTAAAGCACCAACAGTCGAAACAGATCAATATCCAGATGTTGAAACACCTCAAGATTTTTCAGCTCAAACTGTACTAGAAGGTTATAGTGAAAATGATATGCCACTTGGTTTCTTTTTACCAAACGATGGATATGGATGTGGTTATGGTCAAAACGGTTATATGAAAACTGGTGGAGTAAGTTCTGATGGAAGTAGTTCCGAAGAAAGACTTGCAGCAGTAGATGCAAACGTTAAAAACTTACAAGAATTTACTAAATATGCTAACTCTAGGGGTGTTAGTACAGGATTATGGACAGAAAGTAATTTAACTCCTGATTCAAATTCTCTTACTTATTGGCACCGTTTAAGAGATTTCAATAAAGAAGTAAATGTCGGAGGTATTACAACTTTAAAAACTGACGTTGCGTGGGTTGGTTCAGGATACTCAATGGCATTAGATGGTATTAAAACAGCATATGAAACAGTAACAACAGGTGTTAATACTCGTCCTAACTTAATTACATTAGATGGATGGGCAGGAACACAACGTTATGGTAGTATTTGGACTGGGGACCAAACAGGTGGTAACTGGGAATATATTCGTTTCCATATTCCTACATATATTGGTCAATCATTAGCTGGAAATCCAAACATTGGTAGCGATATGGATGGTATTTTTGGTGGTAGTCCATTAATTTCTACACGTGATTATCAATGGAAAACTTTCACACCACAAATGTTAGATATGGATGGATGGGGAAGTTATGTGAAATCACCTCAAACTCATGGTGATCCATATACTGGAATTTCACGTATGTATTTAAAACTTAAAGCACAGTTAATGCCTTATATTTATACAAGTGCTGCTTCCGCTGCAAATATTGATACCGGAAACGATGATACTGGATTACCGATGATTAGAGCAATGTTCTTAGAATATCCAGAAGATAATTATGCAGCATCAAAATCAATGCAATATCAATATATGTTTGGAAGCAATTTCTTAGTTGCTCCAGTTTATCAAGATACTGCAGCTGACGAATTAGGAAATGATATTAGAAATAATATCTATTTACCAGATGAAGACCAAGTATGGATTGATTACTTTACTGGTAAACAATATCGTGGAGGTCAAGTATTAAATAACTTTGATGCTCCATTATGGAAATTACCATTATTTGTAAAAAGCGGTGCAATTGTACCAATGTATGAAGAAAACAACAATCCTGAAGCTAAGACAGAAACTAATCCAGATGGTTTAGATAAAGCAAATAGAATTGTTGAATTCTGGCCAGATGGTACAACTGAATATACATCATTTGAAGATGATGGAAAATACGTTGAAAATAACGTAACTGAAGATGATGAATATGGTAAAATCGATGATGTATCATATGGTGATCATGTATCAACTAAGTTCACTTCTACTGTAGAAGGAGATACTGCTACTTTAACAGCAAATACTTCTAAAGGAACTTATAAAGGATATGATTCTAATAAAAATACAACATTTGTTGTAAATGTATCAAAACAACCAGATAGCATTGTTGCTAAAAATGGTGATAAAGATTTAGAAATCGTTACTGTTGATAGCAAAGAAGCATTTGATGCAGCTTCTGCAGAAGCTGGAAAAGCAGTATATTTCTATGATGCTAATCCAACTATTAATACATATGCACCTGCTGAAGAAACTGAATTTGCTTCAATGGTAGAAGGTGTTGAAGTTTCACCAAAATTATATGTTAAATTTGCTCAAACAGATGTAAAAGATAATGCACAAACATTAATTATTAATGGTTTTGCAAATGAACAAGATTTAGGTACAAATGATCTAAATCCAGATTTAGCAGTACCAGAATTATCAATTCCAGAAGATTCTAAAACACCAACTAGCATTACTTTAAACTGGAATGCTGTTGATGAAGCAACATCATATGAATTAAAAATTGATGGGGTTATATTTAATGTTGATGATATGTTATCATTTATACATGATGATTTAGATTACAATTCAACACATACTTATCAAGTACGTGCAAGAAATGCTAATGGATATTCTCAATGGTCAGAAGAACAATCTGCAACATCATTATTAGATCCTTGGCGTAATGTTCCTGAAAGTGAAGTTACAAAATGGAATGGTGGAGATAGCTGGGGAAATCTAGAAAATGCATTTGATCATAGTCTAGGAAATATGTTCCATTCAAGTGGAGATGCAATTGGCGAAGAAATGATCATTGATTTGAAAAAAGCATATCAATTAGATAAATTTGAATACTATGCACGTAATGATAATTACGGTAATGGTACAGTTAATCGTATGACAATCTCTGTCAGTCTTGATGGTACTCATTGGACAACAGTTCAAGATGGTACTACTCAACAAAGATGGACATATGATAAAAATGCATCTATTGAAGAAAATAAAAAAGTTGTTGATCTATCTAATCAAGCAGCTCGTTATGTAAAATTAGTTGTTAATGAATCAGTAGGAAACTTCTTCTCAGCTGCTGAATTAGCAATTTATAAATTAGATGGTACAAACGCTTTTGAAGTTGGAAGTAATTTAATGCAACCAACAGTTACAGCAGCAGATGAAACTAATATGAGAAATTACTTAGCTGTTGCAAATAAAGAACCTGATGCTGACTCTTTCTTATCACAAATCAAGGGACACTATGCAGATATTAATAACAATGATGTATATGATGTATATGATTATGCATTTACAGCATTTAAATTAGATGGTGGAACTACTCAAACAGGTAAAGTAGATGGTGAATTATTCTTATTACCAAATAAAGAAAATGTAACTGAAGGAGAAACATTTACAGTTGATGTTTATGCATCAGATGTTAAAAATGTTAATGCATTAGGTGCGTTAATTAATTATGATGCTAACTTATTTGAAGTTCAAGAAATTACAAAGAGTCCATTAATTGCTTCTATGGAAAATTATTCTGCTAATAAAATGTATACTGATGGAAGCGGAACTGCAAATATTGCGTTTGCTAACAAAGGTGATAAAGAATTATTTAATGGAAGTGGTGTAGTTGCTACTGTAACATTTAAAGCAAAAGCTGATACAGCTACATTTACACCTAATAATGCAATTATTATTGGACCAGAATACGACTTTAAATATACTGATACTCAAAACTTACCAGAAATTCCAGATATTCCTTTAGTAACAACAAAAGAATATCAACAAAGTGATTTCAATATCACAATGACAAATGATGTATTACCTACAGATGATGGAACTAACGTTGAAAAAATCGTTCAATCATCATCATATGATTCATTATTTAATGGAACAAACGGTAGAGAATTTGAATTTAAATATTATATTCCAACTGATAATAATGTTTTACCAGATGAAGTAAAACTTCCTACAACATTACATTTTGCTTTCAAAGAAGCAAAACCTTTAACTACTGTTAACATTTATAATCCAGGACCAAGTACAAGTAATGGATATGTAACAGAATTAAATGCTGTAGTAACTTTTGAAGATGAAACAACAAAAGAATTTAATTTTACAGAAGGTAAAGATGTATTTACATTAGATGTCGATTCAACTAAGAAAGTAACAAATGTAGATATTACACCAGTAAAATCTACAGGTAAAGCACAATCAAATGGACAAGAAATTGTAAACGATCCTGTTGATAACAGAATGCTTACATTAGGTGAAATTGATTTCTTAAATGTAGAAGAACAAAAAGTAACTTCAGTAGAATTAGGTGATAACAGAGAAGAATTATATGTTGGAGATGTTACACCAATTAATGCTACTGTAAAACCTGATGATATTAAAAATCCTTATTATACAGTTGAAAGCTCTAATCCAGATGTAGCAAGTATTATTAAAGTTGCTGATGGAGATAATATTAAATATTATGTAAGAGCTAATGGTGAAGGAACAGCTGAAATAACTGTAACATCAGTTGCTGATGAAACTAAGAGTGCTACTTATACAGTAACATGTAAATCAGGAATTAATACTGAAGATTTATTAACTGCAATTGAGAAAGCAGAAAAATATAGTGCTTCAAATTATACAGAAGAAACTTATGCAAAATTAAGTGAAGCAGTTAAAGCTGCAAAAGAATTATTAAGTGGTGAAGATTATACTGTTGCAGATGTTTTAGTTGCTACTGAAGCTATTGAAGATGCAATTGAAGGTTTAGTATATCGTCCAATTGATACAGAAACATTGATTAATAAAGATGCAAATACTGTAGTTCAAGCAATTAGAGCAACAAGTGAATGTCATCCAGATACTATCGAAGATGGTGAAAAAGAAAATGTATTAGATTATAACGAATCAACTTATTGGCATACAGACTATATTCATACTGTTGGAATGCCACAAAGTATCGTATTTGATCTAAAAGATACATATAATTTAACTGATATTACTTTCTTACCACGCCAAAATGGAAGCAATGGAGATATCTTCAAAGCAGAAATTTTAGTAAGCTTAGATGATCAAGAATATGTTTCATTAGGTGTATTTGAATTTGACAATAATGGTGTTACTTTAGATCGTCGTGATGAATATAAACAAATTACATTTGATCAATCTGCAGCTAGATATGTAGAATTTAAAGTATTAAACAGTGGCGGAGATAGCGGTGCTGATAGATATGCAAGTATGTCTGAAATTAGATTCTATGGAAATGTATCTACTTCTGTAGATAAATCTGAATTACAATCATTATATGATCAATATTTAAATCTAGATGAAGCAAATTATACTCCAGAATCTTGGGTATCATTTGCAAATGCTATGACAGATGCTAAAAATATTTTAGATCGTGCAGATGCAACACAAGAAGAAGTAAACAATGCTAAAACAGCATTAGAAACAGCTTACAATAATTTAGTTGAACAAGTAGTTGAAGTAAATAAAGATGCATTAAAGATTGCTGTAGATATGGCTAATGCAATTACTGATGAAGATTTAGCTAATGTTGTACAAGCAGTAGTTGATGAATTCAAGGCAGCAAGAGATGAAGCTAATGAAGTTTATAATAATGCTAGTGCAACACAAGAAGAAGTAAATAATGCATTTGACCGATTAGCTAATGCTATGCACATGTTAGACTTTGTAAAAGGTGATAAAGCAGCATTAGAAGCATTTATTAATAAAG
>OLNH01000759.1_pt1 | contig 22913 bp, 23 predicted proteins | sample 1643101 | NCBI WGS metagenome assembly OLNH01 (sample SAMEA3136758, study PRJEB25190) | human gut metagenome | biome: human gut; feature: human-associated habitat; material: faeces | place: Austria | collected 2013
AAAGCCTGGACGGCGAGACCCGTGTGGTGATGGAATCCACGGGTAATTACCATGCTCCGGTGGCCTGGCTGCTCCACGACGCGGGCCTTTATGTCTCGGTAGTCAATGCAATGCTGGTGCATGACTACGGAAACAACAGTTTAAGACGGGCCAAAACCGACAAAAAGGATGCCGTAAAGCTGGCCAACTACGGTCTTGACCACTGGCTCACATTGCCGAGATATATCCCGGAGGAGGATACCCGACTCATGCTGAAAATCTGCTACCGGCAGTACCAACAGTATTCCAAAGTTCAGACCATGCTGAAGAATAACCTGATCTCCCTGCTGGACACCACCTTCCCAGACGCAAATCGCTTGTTTACCAGTCCGCCCCGCGCCGATGGCAGCGAGAAGTGGGTGGACTTTGTCGCTACTTTTTGGCATTGCGAGTGCGTTTGTGGCCGGTCTGAGAAGGCCTTTACTACCCAATACCAGAAGTGGTGCAGAAAGCACGGCTACAATTTCAGCGAGGATAAGGCGCTGGATATTTATGCCTCTGCTTGCAGACACTTCGGTGTCATACCGAAAACGGATACGGCAAAACTTTTGGTAGAACAGGCCATTTCTCAACTCCAGACAACTTCTTCCGCGTTAGCTGCTCTCAAACAGGAGATGCAATCCCTGGCAGCTTCTCTGCCGGAGTATCCTGTAGTGATGGGGATGTTTGGTGTTGGCCCAACCCTCGGCCCTCAACTCCTGGCTGAAATTGGCGATGTACGCCGTTTTCATTCCAAAAAAGCGTTGGTTGCCTTTGCGGGTATTGACGCCCCGCCCTACCAATCCGGTCAAATAGATGTCCGTAGCCGTAGCATTTCCAAGCGAGGATCTGCCTCACTGCGCAGGACGCTCTTTCTGGTGATGAGCGTCATCCTGCAATGTGCTCCAATAGACGAGCCGGTGTACCAGTTCATGGACAAGAAACGCTCTGAAGGCAAGCCATATCGTGTCTACATGATGGCCTCTGCCAACAAGTTCCTGCGCATCTACTACGCTTCTGTGAAAGCCTACTTGGAATCCCTGGAGCACGACTGATTTTTACACTCTATACCATCTGGCTGGCCGCCGTTTTAATTTTGAGATGCTCAGCGGCTTGATTTTGTATTGCATTTTTTCGCCTCCCTAAAAATCTGAAATTTCTACTTGACTTTTATTAGCAGGTCTTTCACAGCGGAACAGATTTACACGCCCTCTGCGTCTACTTCATACACATCGTAGACCTCGTTGGGCTTGAGCTTGAGCCGGGTGGACAGGAACGCCTCGATGTCAAAGGCGTTCTTGGGGTCCGCGTCGGCGGTGTACGGGTAATTGGGGTGCTTGGTGATGTCGTACTTGTCCGAGAGGAAAGGCCGCACACCGCGCAGCTGGAGGATACACTTGCCGCCGTCCATGACGGCCAGTTCATCCTGGCTCATAAGCTCTTTGCCGAGCTTTTGGTAGTTAAGAGAATGGGATGTCTCGCGGCCCCGGCTCTCGCCGGTGTTGTAGGTGTCGATGGTCTCCTTGCCCAGCACGGCGGCCAGCTCCTTGAGGGTTGTCGGCTCTTTGCCGCCCAGGAAGATGGAGGTATCCATGTTGCCGATGATGGTATCGGCGTTGTCCTTGTAGATAGCTTTGAGCTGGGACTGTGCTTGCAGCACCAGGCAGGCGGAAATCTCACGGCTTCGGATGGTGGCAACCAGCTTTTCCAGCCGAGGGATCTGTCCAATATTGGCGGCCTCGTCAATGAGGCACCGCACATGGACCGGCAGCCGCCCGCCGTACACATCGTCCGCTTTTTCGCAGAGCAGATTGAACAGCTGGGTGTAGCACATGGAGATCAGGAAGTTAAAGCTATCGTCCGTGTCGCTCATAATCAAGAACAAGGCGGTTTTCCGGTCTCCCAGGGTATCCAGCTCCAGCTCGTCGTAGGCCGTGACCTCCCGCAGCTCCGCGATGTCGAACACGGCAAGGCGCGCACCGCAGGAAATCAGGATGGATTTTGCGGTTTTGCCCGCAGCCAGCTTGTACTTTTTGTACTGACGGACGGCGAAGTGGTTGGGCTTCTCTGCCTCCAGCGCGTCAAACATCAGGTCCACGGGGTTCTTGAACTCCTCGTCATCCTCCCGGACCTCCATCGCGTTGATGAACTCGATGAGGGTGGAGAAATTCTGTTCCTCCACCGGGGCCTCGTAGTGGATATACCCAATGAGGGCGCAGTACAAAAGCGTCTCGGCCTTAACCCAAAAATCGTCCCCGGCCTTGCCCTCGCCCTTGGTGTTGGCGATCAGCGTCGTGACCAGTTTCAAGATGTCCTTTTCGGAGTGGATGTAGGCAAAGGGATTATAGTGCATGGACTTCTTGAAGTTGATGGTATTGAGGACTTTGATCCGATAAGGCTCATAGATGTCCTTGCCGTGCTTATCCTTCATGGGCTTGCCGTCCTTGCCCAGCTTGGGTGTGCCGCGCTGAAGCATTTTGCCGCACTCCACCAGGATGGTGCCTTTTGGGTCTGTCACCACATAGGAGCTGTGCATCTGCATCAGGTTCGGTTTCAGCCAGAAGCGGGTCTTGCCGGAACCGGAGCCACCGATCACCAGCACATTTTTGTTTCTGGCGGTCTTGGGGTCCTTGGGGCGGCTGTTCATGGTCAGGCTCTCGGTTTTAGTCAGAATCACATTGTTCTGGAACACCGGGTCGATGTAGGGTGCGATGTCCTCATGGGTGCCCCAGCGGGCGCTGCCATACTCCATACCGTGCCGGTACTTCTTGGCGTTCTTGCTTTTGAGATACACGGCCAATCGCAGGCCAGCGCCGCAGCACAGCCCCACCAGCAGGTCCAAAGGGTGCAGGCTGGGCCACCAGCTGGCCAGCGCCACCGGCAGCGTGGAGAAGAACGAAAGCATTTTTGCCGAAGCGTCCGCACCCACGGCCATCCGCCATCCTTCACCGAAGTTGGTTGCGAACAGCCCCATCAGGATATAGGGCATATTCAGCAAAAGGAGCTTTTTGATGTCAAGTTGCTTTTTCATCTTCATCGTTCCAGCTCCTTCCGCTTGTTCCGGTCCACAACGGCGTGTTTCACCAGCTCTTTGAACTGGCTCAGCTTTGCCAGCACGGACGGACGCTCTGTTTTCTGCGCCTTTCTGACCTTCTTGCCGGTGTACTCGGTAAAGGCAGCGGTCAGGGCATCCGCATCGCGGCCTTTGAAAAAGATCAGGTACTTGGGCGGGGAGCTGCTGCGGTCCTTCTTCACCGCATAGTCAACGCCGTATTTCCGGGCGATCTTTTCAAACTCCTTGATGGAGGGGTCGGTGATCTCGATGTTGGAAACGCCCTGATTCTGGCCGATCAGCTGCTTCACCGTCTGTTTGCCGTGGGGAATCACGGGGGTATCCCGGCTTTTCTGCTTTTGCAGCTTCTTTTCCTTGCGGTGGGCAAGGTACTTGGTGATGGCGGCCTTAAACAGCCGCCCGGTAAACTTTGTTCCGCTGACTACCAGCGTCAAAGTCCTGTTTTCCACTTCCTCCTGCATAGGTCATCGCCTCCTTTCCACGGATTTTGCAGGGGTGGCGCTTGATACTAAGGCGGGACCACCAGCCGCCGCAGCAGGTATTTCATCATGGCAGGCTCCTTTCAACGCAGCTGATCGGAGCGGTCATAGTACAGATGTCCCTGGCGCACCTTGGCATGGCTGAGAATCTTGATGTGGCCCTTTTCCTGGTTCTCCAGGCTTTTCTGGTATCCGGCCTCCGTCAGAAACAGGCGGGTCCGTTCGCCTTTCCAGCCCACCGGCGAATCGTGGGTCAGCACATCGAAGATAATCATGTGCCGGGTGTCCTCGGCAAACCGCTCCAAATCCATGTACTCATGGCCGTGGTAGTTCTGCGCCCCGGCCTTGAGCCGCATTTCCTCCATCAGCTGGCCCACGGTCTTACGCTCAGGCATGGCGCGCACCTCCTTTCCCGCGTCCCTGGCCTTTCACAGTCAGGATACCGTCCAGGGTGGTAGCGGTGATCCGCAGGCGCTCAGCGGTGGCGATGTCATTCTTCACGGTCTCGTCGATGCCGTGGCCGCAGACCACCAGCACATGGGACCGGCGCAGATAGTCTCGCACCATATCCAGCCCGTCCTTGTGTTCCTGGGGAATCTCGTCCTTGAGGAAGGTGGACAAGAACAGAACCGGGCAGATGGGCGAATACCCGGCGTCGTACACCTGGCGGCAGTAGGTGGCAGCGTTCTCGGCGTTCTCATACTGGTTGTTGCTCCAGGGAGCCGTAATGTAGGCAAGAGGTCGTTTCATGGCAAAATCCTTTCTCCCGGTATTGCCGGGCAACAGAAAAGCGGCTGTTTACCAGCCGCCTGTGTTCATATCGTGATTGACTTGTACGGTGTAGTGATTGCTGATCGTGGTGGGCGCGTTGAACAGCACTGCAAGCAAATACTGTTTCATATTGCGGACCTCCGTGGTGTTTTTCTGCATACCGTCCATGACAAATCGGATATGCTCGCTATCCAGCTTCAAGAACCGGGAGCGCACGACTTCATGGGGAAAGTCGCTGCCAGCGATCCGAGTGGTTTTACGTTTGGCACAAACGGTCTCCACCATCAGCTCCACAATCTCGTCCAGGTCCTCACGGTAGGTCGAAAACTCTCTGCACAGATAGTCATACTCGATGTTCTCCAGAATCAATTCCCGATAATTTTCTATCTCTGAGACAGACATCGCATCCCTTCCTTTCCGTTCCGGCAGCTGTGCTGCCGCTGTTTCCCGGAAGGGAATGGAATCGGTACTTGCTCCATGAGTATTTTGTTTTTGAGTATTTGGTTTCTCTATATTTAATTCTGCGGGCTTTTCCGTATCCGGTTTATCCAGATACGGGTTTTCCGTATCTGGTGAAGCCGTATCTGGTACAGCCGTATCCGGCCTTGGCGTTTCTGGCTGCCTGGGCTGGGGTTTCTCATAAATCACATACTCGGTGTCGCTGATCCGGCCTTGTTGGTCCCGCAGCTGGTTCCGCACGATGTAACCGGCGGTTTCCAACTCCCGCAGCGCACTGCCGATGGCATCAACGCCCTCCTTGCAGATTTTCGCAAGTCCACGGGTAGTATAGTTCCAGTCATCAGGCAGGGATAACATCATGGAAAGAAGCCCCTTTGCCTTGAGGGATAGTTCGTGGTTCCGCAGGTGATGATTGCTCATCACGGTATAATCTTTGGTCCGTTCAATGCGAAAAACGGCCATTGACTTCACTCCTTTCTAATTTTAGGGCATGAAAAAAGCCACAATCCTTCGTGAAAAAGACTGTGGCTTTCAGCTGTTTTTGTTGTTCTGCCAGGGCCGGTAAGGACGCTTGTACTTCGGCGGATGACTGAACATCGGCTCATGCTCCGAAAACGGGAGGGTCTGCAAAACCCGGTCAATGTCGGTGGATTCCATATCATACTGGGACTGGCAACTTTCCCGGATGGCATCTTTGATGCTCTGGACAGTACACATATTCATTCCTTTCCTTTCGTAGTGATAATGAGTTTACGGGTGGCGGCGGCGCTTGTCCGGTTTGAAGTCGAGCACATGGCCCTCGATCACACGGGCATACCGCTTGATTTTGATTTCCCGACGCTTCTGGCTTACGAGGGCGGCCTGATACCCGTCCTCCGTAAGAAACAGCCGCATATCATCGCCGGGGCAGCCGTAGGAACAAGGGCGCTGAACGGAAAACTCGATCATCCAGCGGGTGCTGTCCTGAAAACGCTCTACGGCCAAGATATTGTGTCCTTTCAGCTCACGGGCTGAAATATCCCTCATAGGCGGCTCCTTTCATCGTTCCTGGTCTCTCTGACGCTTTTTCTGCCATGCCTCCAGCAGCTTGATAATGGTTTCCTGCATCCGCTGGGGCGTATAGCTTTTGGGGAAATACTTCCGCAGGGTGTCGGAGGTGAAAGTCACTTTGTCGAGATCACTTTTCTTTTCCTCACCCATGATGACGCGCATCATATCGAGGGTCAGATGTCCCTCCTGGCTGTATTTCTTGAGTCGCTGAGCCTGGGAGAGAGAGGGGGTAGCCTGTTCGCTGTCCATCGCGTCCAGCAAATCCCGCTGTTCTTCTTTTTTGAGAAAGGACAGCTCATAAGCCGGATTGAGGGCGATTTTCTTTTCATCGACCATATCCAGCAGTTCGGGAATCAGCTCCGTCAGGCGGATATAGCGCTGCACCTGGTTCCTACTCGAACCAGCCTGCTGCGCCAACAATTCATCTGCACGCAACTTCGTCCCAAGTTGGGACGAAGTTAAGTCCCCCCGTGCGCCTTGGTGTTTCATAGCCTCCAGCTTCATCTTGTAAGCAAAGGCCCTTTCGCTGGGGAGCAGGCTTTCACGTTGTAAGTTGCTGTCCACCATGATGATAGTGGCAGCATCATCGTCCAGGTCTCGGACAATGACAGGCATGGTTTCTTTCTCGGCCAGCTCACTGGCCCGGTGCCGCCTGTGACCGGCAACCAGCTCATAGCCGCCCTCCGGGTCCGGGCGGGCGATCGCCGGAACCAGAACACCATACTGCCGAACGCTGTCGGCGGTCTCCATCATGGCCTCGTCATCCTTGACTTTGAAGGGATGCCCCTTAAATGGGTGCAGCTCAGACAGCGGAATTTCCTGTATCTTCTCCAGCTTGGCATCCTGGCGGCTTTCCTCGGTGGAAAACAAATCATCGTATGGAGCCAGCTCTACTTTTTTCGCGCTGCTTTTCAAGTTTTATCACCTCCTTGGTCAGATTCTTATAGCCCTCGGCCACCTTGCCATTAGGGTCATGGGCAAAAATGCTTTTGCCCTCGGCGCTGATCTCCTTTGCCCGGACAGAATGGGGAATCTCGGTGCCGAACACCTTGATTTTGCTGCCATAGGTCTCCCGCAGCAGGGCGGCAATCTCCTTGGCGAAGTTGGTGCGGTTGTCCACCATCGTCAGCAATATGCCGTCGATCTGGAGCTTGGGGTTGATCTGCCGCTTCACCTTGTTTACGGTCTGGAGCAGCTGTTCCAGGCCCTTGGCGGGCAGGTACTCCGCCTGAACGGGGATTATGACCCTGTTGGCGGCGGCCAGGGCGTTGACCGTGAGCATACCCAGGGATGGCTGGCAGTCAATCAGGATATGGGAATACTGTCCCTTGAGCGTGTCCAGATACTGCCGCAGGATGGTCTCTCGGCTCATGGCGTTCACCAGGGAGACCTCCATGCCGGAGAGCTGGATGTCTGCGGGCATCAGGTCAACGCCCTCCGGGTGGTGCAGGATACCCTCGCCGGGGCGCAGCGGCTCGTCCATCAGGATACGGCCCATCGCGTCGGACAGGGTAAAGGGCAGCTTGTCCGGCTGGGGGTGGCCCAGGCTGATGGTCAGGCTGCCTTGCGGGTCCCCGTCGATCAGCAGCACTTTCTTTCCGGCCTGCGCCAGCCCAATCCCCAGGTTCGCGCAGGTGGTTGTCTTGCCAACGCCGCCTTTCTGGTTGGCGATGGCGATGATTTGCGTGTTCAATGACTTCACCTCATTTCTGAATTGTTCTATGGCTTCTGGAAATAGAAAAAGCCGCCACTTCAAAAATTGAAAGTGACGGCCTTTTCTTATCCCGGAATGAAATTCCCCGGAAACGCAAAAAGCGCCCAGTAGAAAATACTGAGCGCTTGGCGATTAGATTTATTCTCTTTTGTTCAAATTAGGTCAAATTCAGACAAACCGTTTTCACGAAAAAGGTCTCTTGGAGATGTATAAATAAACATCCCCTTGGCATCCCAAAATCGCGTCTCGGTTGTCCTATTTTTTAACCCATAAGCCCTCTTTTTGGGGTGGTTGTCCACCATTTAACCCATAGAAAACGGGTTAAAAGAGGCTTCGTTCTGTCAAATTGCGTCAAACCATTTGAAAAGGAAAAACCCCGGAAACCGCGTAGTTCCGGGGTTTTTGACCACTTTTGATAAAGTTTAGCGCTTGCTGAACTGCGGAGCGCGACGGGCAGCCTTGAGGCCGTATTTCAATCGTCTGAGCGATGATTTTCCTTGATATTCCGGGCTTTTTTGAGCCTCGGCCCCTCGGTTGTCCTATTCCTTAACCAAAAAACAGGCCACTTTTACGAGGGGACAGCTTGATGAAATGCAGAATTTACTACATCGAATAGCTGTTCTGGTTTATTATACTTTACTCTTGCATAGATGTCCATAGTTGTCTTGCTGTTCTCATGTCCGGCAAGGTACTGGACCGTCTTGGGGTCAACACCTGCATACAGAAGATTGGTGATGTAGGTATGCCGCAGCAGGTGCGGTGTCACATCGAAGTCCAGGCTATACACAATGTTGGGATTGTTTTTCTGATGTCCTCCCAGACTCGGCTGAACAGTGTACTTGATGCTCTGTCCGTTCACATACTTATAATAGGTACGCTCCTTGGTAGACCGAACAACGATGTACTGCCAGACACGTTTGAACTGCGAATATGACAAGGGCTGTCCCTCACTATCGGCAATCACATATTCCGATTTGGAGGCAGCCTTGGCTTCCCGCAGACAATTCACAAGGCATTTGGGAATGGGAATATCCCTTCTTGCTGCTTTCGTCTTAAGCGTTGTAGAGATAACCGGTCTGTTATGCTCTGATCGCCATGCGCGCCGCACAGAGATATATGGAGTGGGTGCATCGAGGAACACACAATCCCATTGCAAGGCGAGAGCTTCTTCTCGGCGCAGACCGGCATATAAGCCGATCATGGTAAACAGATACGGCGGAAGTCCTTTGACGGTTTCCAGCAGCACTTCCACCTGCTGGTCTGTCAGCGAATCTTTCTTTTGGGTCGGTTTCCCTCCTTTTGCCGAAATCCCCTCACACGGATTGTATTCCAGCAACTGGCTCCGCTCTGCCGAGTAAAAAATGCACTTGAGGAGCATATTCACCGTATTGTGCAGGCTCTCGGACTTATTGGACAATGGGATCAGCGCCAGACGAATATCATCCGCTGTTACTTCCTCCATATACATATCTCCCAAAGGCTTGATAATGTAGTTCTTCATATTGGAGGCGTAGCCCTTCAGTGTAGCCGGCGACACTTTTGCGGATTGCATCAACAGCCACTTCTCACAATACTCGGCCACAGTAGGATGCTCCCGGTGGAAGATGATCTCCGCTACCTGGCGTCTCGCCTCCTGCTCTTTATCGTACAGTTCCTCGCAGGTAGTCCCATACAAGCTCACCTGCTTGCCGTCTGCGTCCAGAATCCGGGTTCTGTAATACAGGACACCCTTTCGTGTGACGGTTCCATATTGAGGTATGTTTTTTTTCTTCTTTGCCATAATTAATTTCCTTTCTCGCGTGGTGATGTATCTACACCTCCTTTTTATCAGAGATTTCAAATTGAATCAAAGATACGGCCAAGGAAAAACTAAGAGCGAGACATCCTTGTCTCGCTCTTACTTCATTTTCTGAATTGTTCGGAACTTACACAGCGTCCCATAAGTCAAAGGCACAGCCCATTGCTTTGACAAGATCATCCGGCCTGTTGTATTTGACCTTTGCGTAAATGTCCATCGTGATTTTGCTGCTTTCATGGCCCGCCAAATATTGTACCGTTTTGGGGTCCACCGAAGAATGAATCAGATTGGTGATGTAGGTGTGCCGCAGCTGATGCGGTGTCACTTCAAAATCCAGGCTATATACCACATGGCCGTTATTCCTGGCTTTTTCTCCAAGTTTCGGGTAAAGCATATATTTTACATACTTTCCGTCCACAAGTTTTCTGGCCATTCTCGGCTTTGCAGTCCGCGTCACAATATACTGCCACAGCCGCTTAAACTGTGTATAGGATAGCGGATCACCGTCCCGATTGGCAATCACATAATCCGAAGTGGATTTTTTCTTTGCATCTTTCAGACATTCAACCAGACAGACCGGGAGAGGAATGTTTCTTTGTGCCGCTTTGGTCTTTAGCTCGGTAAGAATGACCGGCCTGTTATGTTCTGTGTGCCATGCCCGCCGTACCGTTAAGTACGGAGCCTCTGCATCCAGATACACAGAATCCCATTGCAGCGCCAGGATTTCTTCCCGGCGCAGACCGGCATATAAACCGATCATCACAAATACATAGGGCGGCAAATCCCGGATCGTGTCCAAAAGCCGCTCAACCTGTTCATCCGTCAATGCCTGTCTTTCTTCCTGGGGAACTCCTCCCTTTGCATCCAGGTATATGGTCGGGTCCTCGTCAATCACATGGCTCTCCTTGGCCGCCCGGAAAATGGACTTGCAGAGAATCACCACAGACTTATAAACCGAAGCCGACTTCTTGGAAACAGGTACGAGGGCAAGTTGGATGTCATCCAGGGATACATCAGCCATTCTCTTGTCTCCCAGCCCTCCAATAATGTGCCGCCGCACCTTAGAGGTATAATCTGTCAAGGTGGTGGCCCGAACATGGACGGACTGCATCAGCAGCCACTTCTCACAGTACTCAGCAACCGTAGGCGATCTTCGACGAAACGTAGTACTGTCAATCTGCTCTAACGCCTCCAGTTCCTTGTCATAAAGCTTTTCGGGCGTCTTTGCATAAAGCGCCACTCTGTTTCCATCCGAATCTTCGACTCTGGTTCTATAATATTCAATGCCGTTAAGCACGACCGTACCATATTGAGGAATTGCCCTTTTTCTTTTTGCCAATTCCGTCACCTCCTAAGAATAATGTCCAGCGCTGTACCTTTGTTTTATCAGACATATTAGGTTCCAGCAAGGATACGGAACAGCTCAAGCTCGGACACTTCGCAGCTTGCGGTATGTAGCGCTTTTTTCCACTGGCTTTGCACGATGGGTGCATTTTGCGATATACTCCTGAAGGCCAGCATCTGTAAAGTACACGCAACCATTTTGCACATACTGAACATAGGAAATTAGCCCACTGTTTCGAGCTGCATCCAAAGTGGCAATGCTAATCCCCAGTAATTTGGCAGCCTCTTTCCGCGAAATCAATTTTTCCATAGGTGGTCCCCCTTTCTGTCAAAGATGTGGTTGTTGCTTTCAAAATCACATGAATGCGCTGGCAACCGAAGCTGCCAGCGCATGGTATCTGACTTTGAAAAATTTACTCGCCACATTTGCCACGCACCCCTGGCGATGGGGACATTCCGGTCTCCGCTGGCGCGGCTGTCATAACTCCACAGCGTCGTTTTACTCGTGCGCCGCAGAGTTCCCCCCAAGTCTTTAGGAGGCCGTGAGGAAGTATCTTTAACCCCTATGCAGTCATCGCGCCCTGAAATGCCACTTTCGGGTATCAGGCTGACGTGGATCGCTCGGAACAGTCCTATTCATCACCTCCTGGGGCTGTCCATCTTCGCGGCGTGCCTGATTCGCTCGTACATAGGTTATGTACCGGAAATGCCGTCTATGAAATTGTCAAGCTCCACATTGGGAGAATGTTCTTCCCTCAATGGGTAGGCACTGATACGCTTCATTTGTTAAGTGTTATTCAAAAATTTTTTTATTTTTTTAAATCTTTGTGCAACAGCACTTCTGGAACAATGCCAAAGACGTGCTACATCAATTTGACGATAACCATCCACAAAAAGTAATGTCAATAGCTCCAAATCTTTCTTCGACAGCTTCTTCAATCTCAACAGTAGTTGTTCGTTTTCCACCGAAGCCAACCATCCATATCGCGTTTGATCAATCTTATCAACATCCCATTGATAAGATAACGATGCAAACTTTCGGAACAGCTGTGATTGACCACATACTTCATCATATTGTTCACAAGGTATTGGTTGCGTATGGTTTTGAAAAACCCTTTGACTGCAAAACCATGCCCAGTCATATTCTTTCATGGCAGCAATCTGTTCTTCGCTCATCCCTGCATCACAATACTCAACTTCTAAACGCTTCCATCTACTATCAAACTTCTTTTTCTCATATCCATAATTAAATCCCATTATTAACCTCCTGTAGATTCAATTTGCAAAATTCACCATGCAAACTAAAATCAGGAGGAGATCGACAACGAGAATCTCTGGGTTGTTTTCCATCCCCAGAAACAAAAATGCCAGCTGATCTTAAGGACCAACTGGCATTTTTATTCGCGCACAAAGAAAACGCATTATTAAGATTTTATAAGTACAACAAGTATACCAAGCACAATTCGATACCAACCAAACACCTTAAAATCATGTTTTTTGATAAAGTTCATTAGGAATTTAATTACTAAGACAGATACCGCAAATGCCACAGCCATACCGAGAACAAGAGCGAGCAGTTCTGCACTTGTAAATTCAAACCCGAATTTTAACAGCTTAAAAGCACTTGCTCCAAGCATAGTAGGTACTGCGAGGAAAAAAGTAAACTCTGCTGCTGCCACTCGTGAAACTCCTATGAGTAAAGCACCTATAATCGTTGCTCCCGACCGTGATGTGCCGGGTATAAGTGATAACACTTGAAATGCCCCTATCAAGATTGCTGTTTTATAGCTGATGTCAGAAAGTGCCATAGTAGTAGGAGTACGCTTTTTATTCCAATTTTCTATGAGAATGAATAACAAACCATAAAAGATTAACATGATTGAAATCACAATGGGGGTTTGGAGGTAAGCATCCAAATAATCATCAAATAGAATCCCCATAATAGCTGACGGTACACAAGCTACCGCAACCTTGAACCACAACGAGAAAGTATCCTTTTTAACAATTGACTGTGCTTTGTTCTTAAATTGAAAGGGAAACATCTTGTTCCAAAACATTACAACCACTGCGAGTATAGCTCCAAGTTGAATAACAACAAAAAACATTTCTTTAAATGCTTCGCTCATATTAAGTGTGATAAATTCGTCCACAAGAATCATATGTCCTGTGCTGCTGATAGGTAGCCACTCAGTAATACCCTCAACAATTCCAAGAAAAATAACTTTTAAAATTTCTATAAAATCAAGTACCATTATTTCAAATCCTCCTTTTTAAAATGATGAAAGGTCATAAGAAAACCAACTGCTGATACAAGAATAATAATAGATACAGACAGCAGTGTAGGATAGCCGGTACTCTGAAGTTTACCCTGCACCAAGAAATAGGTGGCTGTCCACGGATACAACGCTCCCCATTCTTGATTTGAAAGTGCGGCACTTCCCATGACAATCACGGCAGAGCCAATCATCGGGGCGACAAATCCTTTTGTTTTCATAGCAACAAACACAAAAGGAGAAACTGTTAAAAACATCAGGATACTGCCAAACAAAAACTTGGGGAGCCATACTATTGCCACTAGTAAGCTATATCCCTCCAATGTAAAGACAGCGTCATATAGCCCACAAACGATAAATATACCTGCCCATGTTACAAGGGTTAGCATAACAATCCAAAGAAGCAGGGTGCAAAATTTTCCAATTAATAGTTTTGTCCTTGAAATGGGTATGGGCAATATGGTTTTGAGGGTGCTTTCTGTGTACTCTCTGCTAAACAAGTAAGCTGCAATTGCCACATATATCATAATGTTTACCAGCAGCATGATATACAGTACACTGTCGCTGTATATGTCAGACAAGGTAAAGATAATCTCCGGCTTATCAAAATGTGTTTGCAAGGCTTCTATTAACATCAAAAGTGGGGTAGATAATACCCCTGCCACACTAATTAGCACCATTTTTGAACGCTTTAGTTTTAATAATTCACAAGAAATAAGATTAAGCAATACCGCCACCTCCAATCAGTTTAGAAAAGTAGTCCTCTAAGTTTTCCTCACTATCATTTATCCTTGTCACGAGCAGTCCATTTCGTGCAAATTCTCGATTGATTTCTCCAACACTTTGGCTAAAGTCATAAATTCTCACCGTACCGTCCTGCACTGTAAAATCCGTCATGTGGTAGTGGTTTTCTAAAATCTTTCCGGCTATCTCACTGTCAGATAAATCAAATTGAATGTATTTTCGATTCCTTTTGTGAAGCTCGGATATATTCACTTCCTCTACTAAATGCCCCTCGTGCATAACGCCGATAATATCTGCTATCTGTTCAATCTCGCTTAAAACATGGCTTGAGATAAAAATGGTAATGCCATGATTGTGACTAAGTTCAGATAAAAATGAGCGTATTTCAACTATTCCAATGGGGTCAAGTCCGTTAATCGGTTCGTCAAGTATTAAAAGCTCCGGCTCGTGCATAATGGCGGCGGCAATACCAAGCCGTTGCTTCATTCCGAGGGAATAATCGGAAAAGACTTTTCTTTTCTCCTTATGCAGCCCCACAACTTCAAGAGCTTTTTCTACTCCACTTTTAGATACTCCCCCTCGCAGTTTAGCGAGAATTTGCAAATTCTCATACCCTGTTAAATTACTGTAAAATCCCGGTGTTTCGATAATAGAGCCTACTTTGCTATAAAGGGTATGGATATTTTCCTTATAGTTTGTGCCAAACAAGCGTACCGTTCCCTCCGTTGGGAAAGCAAGCTGCAACATCATTTTCATTGCTGTGGTTTTGCCTGCTCCGTTTCTGCCGAGCAAACCATAAATTTTGCCCTTTGGCACATGAAGATTTACCTTATCGACAACGGTGGCTGTTCCGTATCGCTTCGTAAGATTTTCTGTTTCAATGATATAATCCATATTTGATTCTCCTTTCCGTGGGTTGCTGTTCTTGTTTTCGCTGACCACAATCTTATTATCCACGAGTATTGCATAGAAGCCAAGAAATCTACCGTCACAATGCCGACACAATAGATGTCAGCACGAAAAAAGCTCCGACACTTATCGTGTCAGAGCCTATTTTAAAGGGTTTATGGCATTTTACTTTGTTTGGGTTTGCTTTATCCAGACAAATATTTTAGCAACAAATAGCAGAAACATAAGGGCGGTTACATAGGGTTGTCTTGCCGCAGCGAAGAAGCAGATAAAAAGCGTACTCAGCACGAGAGAGCATTTTGTGATTATGTTGCTCCATGATTCCTTTTCAAAACAAACACACATCAGTTTCGCTATCCCAAGTGCAATCAAAACAATAAAAACAATCCAATAGATTGCAAGATATATTGGGGTAGTGTCTGTAAATGAAAGTAGATTGACAGAATAAATATATCCGTCAACAAGGTTACCATACAACGGCAAAAGTATAAAAGTAACCGCCATCATATCTAATATTCCATAAATGAAACTGTAAATTTTTTTCAAGTTGGAACGATTTTCAGTTTCGGCAAGTGTAATCAGTTCTTCGCCCGATAGCAGTTCATCTATGGTCACAGAAAAGAATTTAGAAATACACTTGAGCGACTCAATGTTAGGGTAACCCTTGCCGCTTTCCCATTTTGAAATGGCTGTTCTTGATACATATAATTGCTCCGCAAGTTGTTCCTGCGTTAAGTTCTTTCCAGTCCTAAGCTGTTGTAGCTTTTCATTAAATTCCATGATTCTCCTCCTGTTTGTTCCTTGTTTTCATACGTCCATCAACGGGTTTTTCTGCATCTTTTGGTATCATCCATGCACGACCAAATTTTTCAGTTCCGTCAATGCGATTTTCCTCACATAATTTTTGTATCCGTCTTTCCGATATGCCCCATTTTTCAGAAGCGGCTTTCACAGAAATGTAATTCATAATATCAACTTCCTTTCGCAAAGAGTATATAATTATTATATACGGAATGACGAATAATAGCAAGTTTCTCTCCACTAATACGAAATTATACACTACTAAACATAAAATCATACTTCGTTCAAATATCATCACCCGAAATGTACAATGATATAGGATGATATTAAAATGTACCAAGATGAAAGAAAACTTGATTTTAAGCCGTTAGGTATAGCGATAAAAAAAGCTCGGGAAGCAAAAGGGTGGACACAGGAATATCTTGCCCAACTGGTAGACCTTACGCCACGCTCTATTATGTATATAGAGAACAGGGGGCAGCACCCAAGGCTTAACAAATTTTATCTCATTACTACCTTGCTTGACATCTCTGTAGACCAGTTCTTTTTTCCATGCAATGAAGATGGCGACAACAATCGCCGCAAACAAGTTGATGTACTGTTGAATGATATGGAAGAAAAGGAGCTTATCGTGATGGAAGCTACGGCTCAAGGCTTGAAAAAGGCAAGAGAAACTGCGGAATAATTAACGCTGTTTTCGTAAGCCAAGCCAACTGAAAAAAGTGCGACACCTACACAGGCTATCGCACTTTTTAGGTTATTTTTTTATTCTCCACACAAATCATAAAGCTGTTCACATCGGTTTTGAATATCTAAGATTTCTGTTTCGGTTAAACTCCTGCGGTTATGAGTAAGTTGTTGCTCTAAAAAATCACGATAGCCATCAAGTAAGGCATCCCGTAAAAGCTCGGGGGCTTTGCAATGTTCCACACCAAACCATTGCTCATCTTTTTCATCCCAAATCATAACGGTGTATCCTCGCTTAGTGTTCACCACCTCCAAAACACTATCTTTATTTAGGTAATCGTTGAATACTTCTAAAACCTTTTCAAAGGTCATCATTTTATCAGCCCTTTCATATTTTAGGTGCTTATATGTAAGTAGTTTATATACTTATTACGACTATGATAATAAAAGTAAATCATCGTGTAAAGGATACGGATATTGTTTGCGAACAAAAGTGGCAAGCAATGCCGGTGTTAATACACTCGGCCCACAGAGGGAAAAATCCTGACGTGATTTCCCCCTCTGCTTTGCTTGTTGAGGGCAGCGCCCCCAAGCCCCTTTGAACGCAGAATTTCATTCTGCGGCTACGCGTCCGATGGACGCTTATGACCATGACCGGCTTACCGCTGGCCGTGGTCTTTTTCTTGTTCTTTTTTCTGTTCCTCATCCATTTTCAGCAGCCGATCCACATTGGCCTTTGCCGTCAAAAGTTCCCGCATTTCCTCACGGGAACGCCGGTACTCGGCGTAGGTTTTCTTCTTTTCCTCCAGCAGTTTGGCATACTCAGATTGCAGGTCTTTGACCTTGGGCAGCTTCTCACGACATTTCTCGGCAAGATGGTTGACCTGTATACGGTTATGACCTGCTACTTTGCTGACGCTATGGAGGAAGTTGACCGTGTGGCGGAGGACAAAGGGCTGAAAGAGTCTCTTGGACGGTACGCCATAGAGTCCGGGGCAATCATGGAGCAGGTATACCGCAAGAAGATGGAAATACCGATTGAGGATATGAAACGGTTTTTAGACGGGATTTTACATATCCACGATGAGGGGCGCACAAGAATGTCGATGGGCGCACTTTTCGGGATAGTGGAGGAAGCCGAAGAAAGGCTTTCCGAAAAAGAAAATTCCGTGGCACCTTGACAAGTAAAGACGCCAGTTGACTTTCACTGGCGGAAGTGACACAATTACTTTACGCACACCATATGTCACAGTCCCGATTGCCACGGATAGAAAGGAGTTTTTTATCTATGGCAAAAGGTTCTGTAAGAAAGAAAGGCAAAAAGTGGTACGGACGCTTTTACATTGAAGATGAAAGCGGCAGAAAAGTGCAGAAAGAGTTTGCAGGCACAGAGAGCAAGGCGGAAACAGAAGCCATGCTCCGCAAAGCGATAGCGGACTACGAGGAAAAGCAGTTTGTCGGGAAAGCGGAAAACATCACGGTAGGCGATATGCTGGATATGTGGGTAGAGGAAGAACTTAAACCCGGAAACTTAAGCAACGGGACGGTCATGTCCTATCAGGGAACGGTCAACCGTATCAAGCAATATCCCATTGGCAAACGCAAGCTGAAAACAGTGACCGCCGACCATTTGCAGGCGTTCATTGATTTTCTGAGCTACGGTGGGACAAACCCGGACGGGACAAGTTCAAAGCCCATGAGCAAAGGATATATGCTCCTGTTCTCGGCGGTGCTGCAAAATTCCTTCCGCTTTGCGGTTTTCCCGAAAAAACTGATTACCTTTAACCCTATGCAGTATGTGAAGCTGAGAGGCAGGAAGCAGGAAACGGATATTTTCTCGGACAGTGAGGAAGATACCGCCAGTATTCCTACTATCACCCATGAGCAGTTCCAAAAGCTGGAGGAATTTCTCAGGGCAAAAGACAATCCCGCCTTGCTGCCTGTGCAGATAGCCTACTACACGGGGCTTCGTATCGGGGAAGTATGCGGCTTGACTTGGCAGGATATTAACCTTGAGGAACAATATCTCACGGTACGCCGAAGCATGCGCTATAACGGAACAAGGCACACAACCGAAGTGGGAACGACAAAACGGAGCAAAGTCCGCACCGTTGATTTCTGCGACACGCTGGCGGCAATCCTGCGGGCGGCGAGAACAGAACAGCGCAAAAACCGTTTCCGCTATGGGGAGTTTTATCACCTGAACTACTACAAAGAAGTAAAGGAAAAAGGGCGCACCTATTATGAGGTTTACAGCCTGCAAAGGACAGAGGAAGTCCCGGAGGATTACAAGGAAATCTCCTTTGTCTGCCTGAGAGCAGACGGGGCGTATGAAGCGCCGAGTACGGTAGGGATTATGTGCAGGGCGGCAAAGAAGAAAGTGAAAGGGCTTGAAGATTTCCATTTCCACACGCTCCGTCACACCTACACAAGCAATCTGCTTTCCGGCGGCGCAAAGCCGAAAGATGTGCAGGAACTTCTCGGACACTCCGATGTCAGTACCACAATGAACATCTACGCTCACTCTACAAGGGAAGCGAAGCGCACTTCCGCAAGGCTGCTGGATAAGGTGGTCGGCGGGGAATAAAAAGTTGCCCTTGTTTCGGCTCGTAAGGGCAAAAACAAGGGCAAACAGATAAGGTTTGAATGAAAAACAGGCGTGAAGCCTTGAAAAATCAATGGTTTTTGAGGATTAGATAGTTAAATACTAATTTTAAAAATAAGTATCAGATTTTTTATGATAAAGTTCCTGAAAGTGATATTTGTTTTAAATTGATTAGTATTCAAGAAAAAGATAAGTATGTTACAAAATACAATGATTTTTATATTACAGGATGGCAAGGGATATATGAATTAAGTGGTAAAAGGGAATATTTAGAATTTTTATATTATGTTGGAATTGGAGAACGAAATTCTCAAGGGTTTGGTATGTTTGAAATTATTGAATAGTTTGAAGTTTATAATGATAAAAAGTGAAGAATTATTTGTTGTAATAGTAGATTAAAGTATTTAAATATTATAGAATAAATTTAGAAACTTAATTATTTATCAAAATTTGCGGTCAATCTAAACCTAAGGTATATCAAGGACTTTAAAGGAAAATGAGCTATAAAATCAAATAAAAATCAATGAAATATAGTCAATTTTGCGGTTAATCTTTTTTACAAAAAAGAATAAATCTTTAAAATTGCTCAAACCCGTTGATATATCTACTGTTTAGACGATTTAACATAAAAGAGACTGACCGCAAAAAGATGATAAATATCAATATTTTAGACATAAAAAACACGATTTACTAATAAAAAAGGCTAAAATACAGTAGTTGTACCTTAACTTAGAGTAATTGTTACTTAATTTAATACTATAGGCTCTTCTAGATTTGCTTGTTGTACCTTAACTTAGAGTAATTGTTACTTGTTGTTTGATTTACTTGTAACGTATGAAAGCAGGGTTATAAAAAGTTGTACCTTAACTTAGAGTAATTGTTACTAAGATAATAATGAGTTTGTCTTCCTTTCCTAACATAGTTGTACCTTAACTTAGAGTAATTGTTACTTTAGTTGCAAATCAGTGGGTGGTTCAGTAAATAAGATTTGTTGTACCTTAACTTAGAGTAATTGTTACACAGAATTATGACTGTCGCTAGATTATTGCAAAGTTGACTATGTTGTACCTTAACTTAGAGTAATTGTTACGAAACATTATAGAATTTCAACTGTATTTTTCCTCTGCTAGTTGTACCTTAACTTAGAGTAATTGTTACATTTTAAGTAGTCTTCTACATCCTTTATATTATGATAATATATATCTAAACGTTTGTTGTACCTTAACTTAGAGTAATTGTTACATAATCTCATTTTGGATATCAGATTCTAGATACAAAACGGGTTGTACCTTAACTTAGACTATTACGCATTGTGTGTGATATGATAAAAGATTAATTAGCTATGGTGTTGTATGATATTTATTTGTGGAAGTAATAAAGAGCATAATAAAAAGCATAGGTGAGATTTACTTATGCTTTTTGATAAATTTTTTAAGATATTCATAACTGTATTCGAAGTCATAACAGCATTCTTCTAAAGTTATTAAGTCGATTAATGAATAGAATTCATTTCTAAGAGTTGGTTCTAATATGATGAGGTTTACTGAAGAATCTTCGTTTTTACCTCCTAGTGTGATATTAATATTTTTAATATCGTTAAAGGTTAAGCTGAATTTATTTGGTAAGTTAAATTTTTCTTCTTTGATTAAATAAAAACGGAAGGTTGGATAACTGTTGGCTATATTAATAGTTCTGTTTAAAATACGAATAACATCTGTTTTAGAGAAGGGGTTGAGAAATTGGTTGGGAATTTCACTTACTTTTCCAGTATCGTAAAAAGACTGTAAGCCAGATTTGGTGAAGTAAAAAAAGAAATTTTTGCCTTTTTTAATGTGGTTTAAAATATGTTTATGATCTGAGTTTAAAAAGTTTTCAACATATTCTTTGTTTTTGTTATCACCAGGATATATTTTTTTTATTAGTTCTTGATCTAGTGCAGGAACAATGCATGGTTCGTATGAAAAGGAATAGTTGTTTTCGCTTTCTTGAAAGATAAAACTATCTTCTAAGTAGTAATTGATAATATCTGATGGGAAACTGATGTTTTTGCAAAATAATTCAGCTTGACTGTATATTTTGTCAAATTGATGTGACAAGTAATCATTGATCTCATTTTCTAATAGTATGCCTGATGTTAAATTTGAATTAATTAGTAATGAATATTGATCACAACAGATTAGATATGGATATGAAAAAGTGTTGTTTTGGGTGAAGGCTTGATTATCGTAATAGTATTTGATTTGGGTATTTTCTAAGAAGATGATCGGTAATAAATTTTTGAATTGTTTTATATTGTTTAGTTGCTCGGATTTGGCTGTTGAAATATGGATGAGCATTTCCATAAATAATGGGGTGGTTGATTTTAAGTTGTTGCATATAATATCATAAATTTCGTTTTTGATTGGTAAGTATGCTTTTAATTTATGTGATTTGGATTTTTTGGCTTGGTAGAGCATAAATCTAATTAAAGCAATTAAGTCAGTGTTATTAAAAGCAAAATTATTAATTTGATTAAAGGTATATAGAATATTAAAATCGTAATCACTAATTTCTTTTGGGTAGTTGATGTTTTCAATAATTTCTTTAATTAGCTGAAGACGTTCGTATTTATGATATCCTACTTTTTCGATTTTATAGCTATTATAAAGAGAATCGCGCTGTTCTTTTGGTAATGTCAGCTTGTCGGCTATTTTTTCAATGTTTGTATAGCTGTTAGGAAATCTAGTTCCAGAGATATATTTTTGTAGAACAGTACGATCAATGTTGGTTTCTTCGGCTAATCTTTTAATTGTATATGATGAGTTTTTGATTAGGTATTCTAATAGTATTGAAAATTTTATTTTATCCATAGTATTCCCTCTCCCTATCAAGAAATGTTTTATTAGATTTTGACTGTTTTTGTGGATGGTATTATTCACTAATGAATAGTTTATCTAATAATTGGAAATCTTGACAAATTGTATTTTCATAAATTGTAATATTTATATTTTTAAAAATTAAAATTAATGAAGTTTGTGTGTTTAAAATAAGTAAATCATCAGGAAAATTAATTTTATTTTTATTAATTATGTGAGTATTGAAATGATCATTAGTTAAAATGTTAGTAAAGCTTTTTTTATCGGTGTTTTGATCACTTGTTAAATAGAGTGTTAGATGATTGTTTTGTAGAAATTCATTGAGTTTGTTTTTATATGATGATTGATTTTGATTAAGTATTTTTAAGTATGTGTAGATTAGTGATATATGACTAAAAATTTGAAAATTGGTATTTTTTTGGTTTGTTAAAGTGTTTAAAAATGTATTAATGTAGTTAGTTTTGTTTTTTGATTTATAGATTAGTTTTTTAGCAAGTTTATTTTTTTGTTGAATTCGTTGATTAGATATTTTTGATTTTCGTTAATTAACATTCCTAATGTATAATCGCTATTGATTAAAATGATATAGTTATCACTAGCGATACTATAAGGGAAGATACTATAGTAATTAGGGTTATTTTCTTTTCCGTAGATATATTTAATAGATGTTTTGTTTTTTAATAGTAATAGTGGTAGTAATTTTTCTAATTGCTCTAAGTTCGATGATGTTACATCGTTGCCTAAGTTTTTAAAATTAACTATTTGTTTAATAACTAAATCTGGATAGTTTTTAGCATATTGGTAGATAATTTCAAATAATGGGTTATCAGCGTTCATTAGTATTTTAATTTGTTTAGAATGGTTTAAGGCATCTTCGATAATAAAATGCAACATTAATTTCAATTCTTCGGGATTATGAGCGAATTTATTTATTTTATTGAATTTATAAGATAAGTTGTAATTAAATGAACTTGATGGGTATGTATTAAATGATTGGATGAATTCTTTAAGAACTGTCATTTTTTGATAATTCAAATATCCAACTTGTTCAATCATATAGGCTTTTTTTAATTCATCTTTTTGAATTATGGATAATGGAAGGAATTGGATAAGTTTTTCAATTGTTTCATAGTTTTTAGGAATTTGGATTCCTGACATGAATTTTTGAATTGAGGAACGTGAGATATTTGTTAGTTTAGATAGAGTTACTACATTATATTGACTTTCATTGATGTATTGTTTTAAAAGTAAAGAAAAATTATTAATATGCATTTATTTCACCTTTTTTATTTTAAATTTGTTGTAATTAAATTATACATATTTTTTTTAAAGA
>OLNH01000765.1_pt1 | contig 22811 bp, 15 predicted proteins | sample 1643101 | NCBI WGS metagenome assembly OLNH01 (sample SAMEA3136758, study PRJEB25190) | human gut metagenome | biome: human gut; feature: human-associated habitat; material: faeces | place: Austria | collected 2013
ACAGAAAACATAAAATGATGATCAATCAGACAGTTAGTATTGGAATCTTAAAAAATGATCTGATTTATATACTTCTTGAAACGGATGACCAAAAGAAAAATATATTATTTCAGCAAATATACGAAGATATCAGTAAGAATCTTGTTCCCGTTCGTCCTGATCGACATTATACCAGAACAAAAGGGCGGTTAGCAGGAAAATATTCGAATATCCATAAAAGAGCATACTGATCTAAAAAATACGAGTAGAAAGAAAAGAGGATAAGTATGCCCATACAAAAAAACAAAAAGCAGGAATCGTAGTTTTATAAATGCTTACGATTTCTGCTTTTTGCTAAAGTTAATGACATTGTCTATGCAGGAGCTTTTTTGGGTGCACATTTACAGTTTATAAAAAGCTGCAATTTTTCATTCAAAAATTCACATGGAAATTGTATAATGGATTCATAATGAATAAGTAATACCTGCGGATAAGAAGTAGGAATAAAAGAAAAAGTATTCACAATAATGGGAAAGAGAAAAAGTATGGGAGAGAACAGTAACAGACCGGGCAGCAGCCAAAACTGCTATCTGCCCGAGAATACCATATTGGACGGCAGATATCGAATCCTGCGTGTCCTTGGAATGGGAGGCTTCGGTATCACCTATGAAGCAATTAATGAAAAAGTAAACCGTCACGTAGCAGTAAAAGAGTTCTGGGACAGAGATTACATGGAGCGTCAGGGGACAAAGGTTGCAGTTATAGATGAAACAGCCGGTGAACGCTTTCGTGATATAAAATCAAAATTTTTAAGAGAAGCCAGAAGACTGGGAGATTTCACTACAGAACAGGGAATTGTTCATGTACTGGATTATTTTGAAACAAATAATACCGCCTATATTGTAATGGAATATGTAAGTGGGATTACTCTGGCGCAATATCTGCAGCAGAGCGGACAGGTAGCACCGCAGGAAATGTTTCGCCTTCTTTTTCCGCTTATGGAAACCCTGGATAAGGTTCATAAAAACGGCGTCATCCACCGTGATATCAGCCCGGACAATATTAAACTGGTACGCACAGAGAACAGAGAAACCAGTGTAAAATTGCTGGATTTCGGGTCTGCCAGAGCCTATGCTGATAATAAAACCTATACCATTGAACTGAAAGAAGGATATGCACCACTGGAACAGTATTCAGACAGCGAACAGGGACCATGGACGGATGTATATGCACTGTGCGCAGTTATTTACCGCGGAATTACCGGAGAGAAACCCATCAGCGCTACTGTAAGAGCCATGAATGGAATACTTCTCATGCCTTCTCAGCGAGGTATCACAATAGATGCAAGACTGGAACGCATCCTGAAAAAAGGCCTGAGTCTGCAAAGAGAAAGCAGATATCAGTCCATCGAAGAAATGCTTGCAGAACTGAAACCAATCCTGGAACCAAAGAAGAAAAAAAGAACAGGAAAGAAAAATATATTTTTTCTGGGAATCAGCTGTGCCTGCTGTGTCCTGGGAGCTAGTGCTTTCTTTGGCTGGAACTACTACAAAACCCATCAGGCATTTTTCAAATTTCACGGAAAAGAAACAACTACACTCCTTCTGGCACCCTACGACAATGTAGGGGCACAGGACTACCAGAAAGATATCAAAACTATGAAAAGCAGACTGGATATTGCGGTAGGAGAAGAGAATTATATTCTTACGGAAAAAGAAGATGGATTGAAGCTGGAGATTCCGGTGGAGTTTTTTGAGGAACAGAAAGAAGAGGAAAACAACAGCGAGGACAAGGAACAGAGTCTGGAAGAATATATAAATGATTATATTACAGAAAAAGTGGCAGCAGCCCACAGAAAGGCAATTACAGTAATAGAACCGAAAGAAAATGGTTCTTATGATATATCCAGAGAAACATTAAATGATGATGACATAATTTCAGTAGAAAAAAGAAAAGGAAAGTTTCCAATAGAATATTATCTTCCGGCAGAAATTGGGAGTAATCCAGAGAAAGCAGAAAGTTATGTGGAAGTAAAAATTTCAGAAAAAGCTGCAAAAAGGATTAAAGAGAGTTTACAGAAACGGTTACAGTCTGGTAAGGGAGAAAATAGAAGCTATATGTTTTTGACAACAGATCCCTGTTATCCGGAATTAATGAATTACACTTTAGGTACTGATTTGAACGGGGATTGGACTACTTACTACAGACCACTTTTCTCAGATGATGATAAATGGAAACTTTTATGGCAGGATTTTACGTTAAGTGAAACTTATCAGGTACTGAATGCTGATAATATGGAAGCAGACTGGGAAGAACAAAGTGATATGTGGGGAGCTTTCCAGCATAAAGCAGAAGATATTAAGGGGCCATTTGTATGTGCCGAATATATAAGTTACGATACTGCTGACATAGTCAAAAAAAGGGGAGATGGTAATTGGCTGGAGACAATCTATGATCTGAAAAAAAGACTGGATACATTAGAGATTCCATATGCATTTGGTACATTTCCAGAAGGACGCAATAAATTTGCTGTAAAAATAGCACAGAAAGATGTGAGTAGATTTATCCTTGAGAAACTTCGTGCAAATTTGTCAAGTTCAGATCTTAAACTTTCAGCAGATGATGATAAAGGCGATGACTTTGATGACTGGGACTGGCAAGTGCAGTTTAAAGATTCTGATGATATAGCATTGAGATATGAACCGGAATCCGTTTATGAAGAAGCGTATGAACGAAATCAATTAAAGGAATGGGAAGAGTCAGTCAAAGACAGAATTGTTTTGAAGGTCTGGGACTATGAATTGGCAGCAGTAAATTTCGTTGATGTTGAGGCTGGGAAAGATTTAAAATTGAATGTAAATTTGCAGAATGATTCACATATTTTTGAAAAAAAGGACATCCCATTACTTAAATTTATAGTATGTGTGCAGAATCAATTTCCTTCTCCACTTTCTAATTATTATTTAACGAATGTAAGATACTTTTCAAAGAAGAATGAACCTGAAAAAGAAGCACAGGAAGAAAATAAAAATTATGAAGTAGAAATGGAAAGCCTGAAAAAATTGAAATCTATGCTGAGTGAAATTAATGAAGAAGCAGAGGCAGAAGAAGCAATTACGATATCTGGGCATGAAATAGAGATTCGTCTTAATCGGAATACATATGGTGAAGAGTATGGAGAGCAGACGGTGATGGATATAGAAGCTTTATTTAAAAATACAGATTGGCTAAAGGGAAATATTTCTTTAAAAATATTCCCTGGAAATCGAACGGATGGAGAGAATATTTCCATATATCAGGGATGGAAAGACGATAAGAAGGAATGGGAACTTTTTTATGAATATACAGATTCATCGAATGCGGAACAGCAAAAAATAGAGGAATTGCTTAAAAAAAGTAGTGTTTTGCAAGACTATGTAACAGAAAACAGTTTTGTTTATGGGGCGTTATGGTGGTAGAAAGATGGAAACTAATAAGGTATCAATAGGTAGTCTGCTGGATGAGCGATATGAAATAAAAAGAATACTGGAAGCAGACTCAGATACAGCACGTTATGAAGGATGGCATCAGCGTGTGCAGAAAAAAGTCCTGATCCAGGAGGTAGACCTTCAGAAAGAAGATATAGAAGAAATTCTTTTCAGAGCCCGTCAGCTTGGGGATTTTTCGGATATGTCAGGACTCTGCCATGTATCAGATCAGTTTGAGGCAGGAGATAAAGCTTATATTATCTATGATTACCCGGAGGGTATCTGCCTGGAACAGTATATGGAACAAAAAAAGCGGATATCAGAAGAAGAACTGACGGAGATGTTTTTACCAGTTTTGCGGAATCTGCAGAAACTCCAAAACGCAGGAATACGAAATCTTACTGTTTCCCCGGAAATGCTCTACAGAAGTGAGATTGGGGAATTGTGTCTTGTGCCGAAGATTGTGGATTATGAGACGGATGATGTTGAGTATACTTATTCTGTGAGTGAAATCTTTTATGAATGTCTTTCTGGAAAAAAGCCGCAGGACAGATTTATTCGTGTTCTTTTTGATGAAACAGAGCCGTTGGAAACATGCGATTTGAAGGGAAATGCAGAATTTCACAAAATTGTGGAAGAGGGAATGAATATAGATTCGGAAAGCGGATTTCAAACACCGGAAGAACTCTATGAAGCCTTGGTTAACTGGAAGAAGGATAATGTAAGTCAGAGGGGAAATTCCCTGTATTTTATTGGTGGATGTGTCCTGCTGGGAATTCTGGCAGTAGCTGTTTTACTTGGACTGTGTAAGAAATATGAGGAACAGATTCGATTTCTGGGAGTAGATACAGAAACAATTATGCTGACTCCACCTGATGAAATGAAACAGAAAGATTACAAAAATTCTGTAGAAATCATTAAAAATAGAGTGAAAAAATTGTCGAAGAATAATAAGTATTGGGTTGAAGATGATAATGGTAAGATTCGAATTGTAATTCCTTATGAACTTTATGAAGAGACGAAAGAAGATAGTAAATTAGAAACATATTTGACCACACCATTGAAAGTGCGAATTGGAACACATGTAAATTGTTCTGGTATATGGGTACGGCAGGATGGAGATATAGAGCTTTCTCAAAAGGAAATTAAAGATATTAAAGAAATAGAACTTTCGAATGAAGAAAAACATGATCTGGAATCTGAAGAGGGATATGATTTCAGTAAGATAACTAAAAAACTTGAAGTAACAATATCAGATGAAGAAGCACAATTAGTGAAGAATACATTGATTCCTCAGTTAGTTTCTGGAGGAGAGAACAAGGTTGACCTGTGTGGATTTTTGGAAGACGATGGGGAGCGCTGTAAAGCTGAAATAAGTGAAGGCGATTGGCATAAAATATATATTTACGAATCTCCCCGGATGGAAATGGCATTTCCGGTATTGCTTGATAGTAGCTTAAAAAATGAGTTCAAAATGAAAGAAGAAATTCCTACAGACTGGCTAAACAGAAGTTCTGATCTTTTTACAAATTGGACAAGTGAAGATCTGATAGAGGAACCTTCTGTAAAATTGCAATATGGTACTTATAAATCCAAGCTGGATGAGGGAGATTATTATCATAATCTGGGAGATCTGGCAGGACGACTGGAATGCCTGGAAATTCCGTATGCAATAGGAACTGCGAAAAATAACAAAAACATTTTTGTGATAAAAGTACAGCAGAAAAATATTTCTGAATTTGTAGCAGACATACTTGGGGGAGAAGGAGGAACAATCCAGTATGGACTGTATGATCGTTGGGGGAATAAATTATATTTTTCGAATTATGAGCTGAAAGCAGAGGATGATAAATGGATTTTATGTTTTGAGAGTACTAATGAAAACATGAAAGAATTCATGGATCCTGTTCTTGAAGACGATGGAAATGTTTATTTAAAAGTAGCGAATAGTTATGAGATAGCAAAACTAAATTTGAAAGAGATGCCTGCAGGAACTGGAGAAGAGGGGGAATATGATAAAAAGTATTATGAATTTACATTTGATGATGCATTGATGAGTAAGTCTGGAGAATTCTCTGAAGATATGAAACCATTAGCGGAGCTTTTTAATATGCTTGGACAGGAAGGAAATATGAATGTAGATTATGACCTGAAATATAGTCAGTATAGCAGCAAAAAGCAGACAGTTTCTGAAAAAGAAGAAAGCAGGTCTGCATGGGAGTTTTATCCGCATGATGCAGTAATGACAAAAGAGACTATTGAACGGATAGATTCAGACGCAGAAGTTCTGATCATTAAGCAGCTCGATAATAAGTTGTACGTTAAATTTCATATGGACGAGAATTATGGCATAGAAGAAGTTTCAGAAAGAATATGGACAATCTGGAAGAAAGGAAAAATGAATAAGGGAAATTGTGAAGTCTGTTTTTACATAAATGATATAAGAGAAGGTCCATATATAAGTATTGACAGGAATCATCTGGAAAGAACATGGAGAGTAGGAATTTATGGCGACAGTTCTAATCCTGATGAAGGAAAGTTTAATGCTTTTAAGAAAAAAATCCAGGAAATCTTTTCACAGGAATCAGATGTAACTTTTCTATAAAATATCTGTTTGATTAAGAATGTAGATATGCTATATTTTTCGGTAAAGTCAAATTAATTACAGAAAATAATAAACAATAGGAGGAAAGTGTGTATGAGCAACAGCACGTTGGAAAGCAAGAAAAAGACAGAAAACGGCGTGAAGCGCATGGCTTTTTCTGTACTGGCAATTCTTTTTCAGGTTGGATTTATGTTGGTAGTTTTCAAGCGGTTAAATGCATATGCGGGAGTGATCGATCTGTTTACCCGTATTTTTGCAATTGTTCTGGTATTGAAGATTTATGGCAGTCATCAGACTTCAACTATGAAAACACCGTGGATCATTTTGATACTGGCATTTCCAATTATGGGTGTGACATTATTTCTGCTGATAGGTCTTAATGGCGGAACCTGGAAAATGCGGTCAAGATATGAAAAGATTGATGCAAAATTATTGCCACTGCTTCCAAAAAATAGTGAAATTCAGAAGAAACTTCAGGATAAAATTCCCAAAGCGGGAGGTATTTCTTCTTATTTATCCAGTTATGCCGGATATCCGGTTTATCAGAATACAGATATGATCTATTATGACGAGGCCATCAAAGGACTGAATGCACAGCTTGAAGATATGAAGAACGCCGAGAAATTTATCTTCATGGAGTATCATGCGATTGAAGATGAAGAGGCATGGCACAGAATTCAGAAAATTTTGGAAGATCGTGTGAAGGCGGGCGTTGAGGTGCGGGTTTTCTATGATGATATGGGTTCTATTGGTTTTGTAAACATGGATTTTGCACGAAAGCTGGAAAGTGTTGGTATTAAATGCCGTGTATTCAATCCATTTTCGCCGGGCTTTAATATGTTTCTGAATAACAGAGATCACCGTAAGATTACGGTAATCGATGGAAAAGTGGGATACACAGGGGGCTATAATCTGGCAAATGAATATTTTAACATTACACACCCTTATGGAATGTGGAAAGATACAGGGGTGCGCATGGAAGGTGATGCAGTACGCTCTCTGACAGTGGCCTTTCTGGAAATGTGGAATGCTGCCAGCAATGCACATCCGGATGAAATTGACATGGAACAGTATCTTCAGCCGCATCCATATCAGGCAAAGCAGAACGGCTATATTCAGCCTTATGCAGATAGTCCTCTGGATGGTGAACAAGTTGGAGAAGAAGTATATATCAGCATGATCAATAAAGCTGAGAAATACTGTTGGTTTATGACGCCGTACCTGATCATTACAGATGAGATGACTCACGCACTTTCACTGGCAGCTAAACGTGGCGTAGATGTACGGATCATTACCCCTGGAATTCCAGATAAAAAGCTGATCTACAGTGTAACAAGATCCTTCTATAATGGACTGGTGATCAATGGAGTTCGTATCTTTGAGTGGACACCTGGATTCTGTCATGCAAAGATGTGTGTGGTGGATGATTGCATGTCTACCTGCGGAACCATCAATATGGATTATCGAAGCCTTTATCATCATTTTGAAAATGGATGTTTCATGGCGGGTTGTGATGTGGTACTGGACATCAGACATGACCTGGAACATACAATATCAGAATGCAGAGAAGTAACAGATCAGTATAAAGAGGGACGCAGTGCAACACTGAGACTGGGACAGCTGTTCCTGAGACTGTTTGCGGAACTGCTTTAATATTAAAAACGCTGTACTTGTAGATTTGGGGAATCTGCAGTACAGCGTTTTAGTATTATATTGGCCTATAATGAAATAATTTTTCCGATTATATCTGAGGCAGAGTATTTTATTTTTCCTCGTTTAATACATTCTCAAGAAATTTCACTGCATCTCTGACACAGTCATCACAGGAGCGTAACATTTTACCGGTTTCAACGCCCTTGAGATCTTTACAGATAACAGAACCATTCTGTTGCTTAAACTGATTCATGACAAAACGGACATCTCTGGAGGTTTCCATTCTGTTCTGATTGATTAAACCTGCAACAACTGCAGCACCTGAAATTGCGCCGCAGGTACCGTCCATAGTTCCAAGTCCTGCTCCGAAGCCCTGGGTGAGACTGAAGAGGGTATCTTCATCCATGTGAGCTTCTTCACAGAAAGAACAGGCAACTGCCTGTGCGCAGTTATAACCACAGTGTTTCTTTTCTACTGCTGTTTCACATTTTGAATTAGACATAGGTATGTACTCCTTTGTAATTTTGAAAATTTAACTGAATCACATAAATTCTCTGTTTCAATTGTAAAATTTTTCGGACATAGATATTAATGAATTAATCCGGATGAGTTAATCACGTCGTCCCAGCTTACTCTGCTGTTTATTCTCATACATATATTTATCTGCCTTATCAAACAATGTACGAAGTGTACATTCATTATAATCTGTAGATAATGCCCAGCCATGGGAATAGCTGATCTTAATGTGTGTAACATGGACAGGTGTGTGAATGACTGTCCATCAAGTGTTATGATAGCACGATGAGGTGGGTTTTACAAGTAAGTGCAGTCTTAAAAAGGGGCTTTTCGTGTTCTGTATTACCGAAAATGGAAGAAACAGTAACAATACCTTTTTACAAAGATTTTACTTTAGCGTGGTTTTACATTTAACTTTGGATTCCTATAATAGCACTTGTAAATGAGGCAACAAGTTATAAAACATAAAAAATAAAATTAAAAAAGGAAATGAGCCATTTACTTTATTAAGAAACAAGGCTCATTGGAAGAGGAGAAAATTATCATGAAGAAAAAAATCGCAACAATCCTTACAGCAGCAGTTATCGGAGCAACAGCTTTCACAACAATCGTAAGTGCAGCAAGCGGAGACATCACAGTTGTATCCCGTGAAGATGGTTCCGGTACAAGAGGAGCTTTCGTAGAACTGTTTGGCATTCAGGAAGATCAGGATGGCGAGAAAGTAGATATGACCACAGATGAAGCAAGTGTTACAAACAGCACATCTGTTATGATGACAACAGTTGCAGGTGATGAGAATGCAATCGGATACATTTCCCTTGGTTCTCTGGATGATACAGTAAAGGCAGTTAAGATTGATGGTGTAGAAGCTACTGTAGAGAATGTTTCCAATGACTCTTACAAGATCGCACGTCCATTCAACATCCTTACATCTGATAAAGAAAGTGATGCAGCAAAAGATTTCGTAAACTACATCATGAGCTCTGACGGACAGCAGATCGTAGAAGACAACGGATACATCAAAGAAGCAGCAGATGCAAGCGCATATGAAGCAGCAGACGGAGTTTCCGGTAAAGTTGTTGTTGCTGGATCTTCTTCTGTAACACCGGTTATGGAGAAACTTGCAGAAGGTTATGAAGCAGTAAACAAAGACGTAACAGTTGAAGTTCAGCAGAGTGATTCCACAACAGGTGTAAACATGGCAGCTGAGGGAACATGCGATATCGGAATGGCATCCCGTGAACTCAAAGATGATGAAAAAGATCTTGGTCTTACAGCTACAGTAATCGCAAGAGATGGTATCGCAGTTATCGTAAACAAAGACAATGACATCGATGAACTTACAAGCGACCAGGTAAAATCTGTTTACACAGGTGAGACAACTACATGGGAAGATCTTGCTAAATAATTAACCGGATAAACTGAGAAGTTTCAAAGCAGTTCGCCTGTGAATGAAATAAAACAGGCGAGCTGTTTGTATGTTGGAAATCATGGTGCTGGAATTGTTACTGAGAATGGAATGAACAGTAACCTGAAATTGTTTTGTGAGCAGAGAGCGCTTACAGGAATAAAAAAGATACCAGCGAGATTTTTGATACAGGGAAAGAAAGGTGTAATGAATGAACCACTTTAAAGAAAAAGCAATGAAAGGTGTATTTCTGATCGCAGCTTGTACTTCAGTGCTGGCAGTATTTCTGATCTGCGCATTTCTGTTTGCAAATGGTATCCCGGCTATCGGGAAAATTGGTCCGCTGAAGTTCCTGATGGGAACAAAGTGGAAGCCGTCAAATAATATTTTTGGAATTCTTCCAATGATCGTAGCGAGCATTTATGTAACTGCAGGTGCCATCCTGCTGGGTGTGCCGATCGCGTTGTTTACTTCCGTTTTTATGGCGCGTTATTGTCCGAAAAAAATCTACAGACCATTGAAATCAGGAATTGAGCTGATGGCAGGTGTACCATCTATTGTATATGGTTTCTTTGGACTGGTTCTTATCGTTCCGCTTATCAGACAGACTTTTGGAGGAACCGGAACAAGTATGCTGGCAGCCTGTGTTTTACTTGGAATGATGATCCTGCCGACTATCATCGGAGTTACAGAATCTGCCATCCGCAGTGTACCGGAGAGTTACTATGAAGGTTCTCTTGCACTGGGAGCAACGAAAGAGAGAAGCATCTTCTGTGTTATGCTTCCGGCAGCAAAATCCGGTATTCTGGCAGCGGTTGTTCTTGGAATCGGACGTGCCATCGGAGAGACAATGGCAGTAGTTATGGTTGCAGGAAACCAGCCGAGAATGCCGCAGGGAATCCTGAAAGGTGTCCGTACCATGACCGCAAACATCGTTACTGAGATGGGATATGCGACGGGTCTTCACAGAGAAGCACTGATCGCAACAGCAGTTGTATTATTTATCTTTATTTTGATCATTAACCTGAGTCTTTCTTTACTGAACAGGAGGGCAGAACATGCAAATTGAGACAGCAGCGACAATTGATTTGTCAAAAGAAAAAAAGCAGAATGAGTCTTCTTTCTCAGATCAGATGAAGGCATATCTGAAGCATCCGGGATCAGGAATCCTTGCACTGCTCACTCTCCTGGGAGCAGTTCTGACATTTGCATTGTTGTTTTTCCTGATCGGATATATTCTGGTCAAAGGTGTACCGTATCTGTCCACTGACTTGTTCAGTTTAACTTATAATTCCGATAACCTTTCACTGCTTCCGTCACTGATCAATACCTTTATTCTGACAGTGGTATCTCTTGTGATCGCAGCGCCTTTAGGAATTTTTGCAGCGATTTATCTGGTAGAATATGCGAAAAAGGGAAGCAAACTTGTAAAAGTGATCCGTATCACAGCGGAGACACTTTCCGGAATCCCGTCTATTGTATATGGTCTTTTCGGTATGCTGTTCTTTGTAACAGCACTGCATTGGGGTCTGTCACTTTTATCCGGTGCATTTACACTGGTAATTATGATCCTGCCTTTGATCATGCGTACAGCAGAAGAAGCACTGAAATCTGTTCCGGACTCTTACCGTGAGGCAAGTTTCGGACTTGGAGCAGGCAAACTTCGTACGATCTTTACCATTGTTCTGCCATCAGCAGTACCTGGAATCCTGGCAGGTGTCATTCTTGCGATCGGACGTGTGATCGGTGAAACAGCAGCCCTGATCTATACTGCAGGTACAGTTGCAGAAGTTCCGTCCAACCTGATGGGTTCCGGACGTACTCTGGCACTTCATATGTATGTGCTGTCAGGTGAGGGGCTTCATATGAACCAGGCATCTGCGACAGCAGTTGTTATTCTGGCATTTGTTCTTGTGATTAATTTCCTGTCCGGAGCGGTTGCCAAAAGAATTGCGAAAGGATAAGAAACATGAGTAATAATTCAAAAATAACAGTTGAAAATATGAATTTGTATTACGGAAAATTCCATGCTTTAAAGAATATAAACATGGAGATTCCGGAGAAAGAAATCACAGCTTTTATCGGTCCAAGTGGTTGTGGTAAATCTACTCTGCTGAAGTCTTTAAACCGTATGAATGACCTGGTAGAGGGATGTGTGATCACCGGTAAAGTACAGCTTGATGGTGAAGATATTTACGGCGATATGGATGTGAATCTGCTTCGAAAGAGAGTCGGAATGGTATTCCAGAAACCGAATCCTTTCCCTATGAGTATTTATGATAATATTGCGTATGGACCAAGAACCCACGGTATCCGTTCCAAAGCGAAGCTGGATGATATTGTAGAGAAATCTCTCCGTGATGCGGCAATCTGGGACGAAGTAAAAGATCGTTTAAAGAAAAGCGCACTGGGAATGTCCGGTGGACAGCAGCAGAGACTTTGCATTGCCAGAGCTCTGGCAGTTCAGCCGGAAGTACTTCTGATGGATGAACCTACATCCGCACTTGACCCTATTTCAACTTCCAAGATTGAGGAGCTGGCAATGGAGTTAAAGAAGGATTATACGATTGTTATGGTAACTCATAATATGCAGCAGGCAACCCGAATTTCTGATAAGACAGCGTTCTTTTTACTGGGAGAAGTCATTGAATTTGCAGATACAGACAAGCTGTTCTCCATGCCTGCAGATAAGCGTACAGAGGACTATATTACAGGAAGGTTTGGTTGATTATGTCAAAGTATTTTGAGAGACAGCTGGAAGAATTGCATGTACAGCTTATTACGCTTGGAAGTTATTGCGAAAAAGCAATTTCTTTCTCTGCAAAGGCAATCCAGAATGTGCAGAATGAGGAAATTGCCCGTCAGGTTTTTGAAACAGACAGGGATATTGATGCGAAAGAAAGAGAGATTGAGAATCTTTGCCTGAGCCTTTTACTTCATCAGCATCCGGTAGCAAGGGACCTGAGAGAGATTTCTGCGGCTTTGAAAATGGTTTCAGATATGGAACGTATCGGAGATCAGGCAGCAGATATTGCGGATCTGTCTTTATATATCGCAAAGAATACCAGCGCGATACCGGATACGATCACACGGATGGCGGAAGATACGGTGTGTATGGTGACAGAGAGTGTAGATGCGTTTGTAAAACGCGATCTGGATCTGTGCAGAAATGTCATAAACAGAGATGATGTAGTAGACAATGCTTTTAATGAAATCAAAGAAAAGCTTGCTGATATGATATATGGAGAGAAACTGGAAGCCAAGACCGGACTGGATCTTCTTATGACTGCCAAATATTTTGAACGTATCGGAGATCATGCGGTGAATATTGCAGAGTGGGTAGAATACTCTATTACGGGACAGCACAGGAATAATGAACATCAGGATTATAAAAATAATTAACTGATAAAATGAAGAGAATTTTTGTATCCGCAGGCGGGAATCGTTTGCGGATATTTGAGTATAAAAAAGCTGTCAGGTCAAATGCTTTATTTTAACTTTTGTATCTGATATCTGAAGATATTAATGTAACAGAGAAGGGAAAGGGAAGAGAAGTGACAAAGAAGATTTTTAAATCAACAATGTTGGTATGCCTTGTGGTTATGACTATGGGTCTGTTTATGGTTCTGGGAATTCTTTACGGGAATTTCGGTGGTCAGCTGCAGATAGAACTGGCGAAGGAAGCTGCTTATCTGGAGTATGGCGTAGAACAGCAGGGAGCAGAATATCTGCAGAATGTTTCAGACAAAAATTCGCGTATCACCTATATAGATCAGGATGGAACAGTGCTTTTCGATAATGAGGCCGATGTTTCTGAAATGGAAAATCATAAAGACAGAGAGGAGTTTCAGAAAGCAGAGAAATATGGTGCAGGCGAATCCTCAAGATATTCCAGTACTCTTTCTAAGAAGACAATATATTATGCATTACGTTTGAAAGATGGGACTGTACTGAGAGTTTCCGGAACCCAGGATACGGTGCTTGCACTGGTTAAAAATCTTGTACTTCCTTTATGCTGGATATTATTTCTGATGCTGGTTCTGTCAGGAATTATAGCGTCTGCAATATCAAAGAGGATCGTAAAACCTGTCAATGAACTGGATCTGGAACATCCGGAAGAGAACCAGATTTATGAGGAACTTTCTCCGCTCCTGAGTAAGATACACAGACAGAACAGGGAGATTCAGAAACAGCTCGAACTGGCAAAACAGCAGCAGGAAGAGTTTGCACTTATCACAGAAAACATGCAGGAAGGACTGATCGTCATTGACAAATATACGATGATCCTCTCTGCCAATTCCAGTGCCTGGAATTTATTTCGTGTTGACAAAACGCGACAGGGAGAAAGCATTTACTGTCTGGATCGTGCAGAGGATTTCCGTCATGCGATTGAGCATGTCCTTGGCGGTGAGCACGCAGAACTAATCCTGAAATTAAACGGCAATGATATTCAGTTGATCGCCAATCCTGTGGTGCGTGGTCAGAAAACAGAAGGTGCGGTGATTCTGCTGGTAGATGTGACTGAGAAACTGGAACGGGAGAATCTGCGGAGAGAATTTTCTGCAAATGTTTCGCATGAATTAAAGACTCCTTTGACTTCAATTTCCGGTTTTGCGGAGATTATTCAGAATGGTTTTGTGCAGGAGCAGGATATTCCGAAGTTCGCAGGACGTATTTATAAGGAGGCACAGAGACTGCTTCAGCTGGTGGAGGATGTGATCCAGATTTCACAGCTGGACGAGGAGAAAACCCCGTATATCTGGGAACCTGTGGATATTTACCAGGTTTGTAAAAATGCTTTTGACAGTCTGAAAGAGAAAGCACAGCAGATGAATGTTCATCTTTATATCTGCGGAGAATCCATGAAGATCGAGGCGGTTCGGACACTGCTGGAGGAAGCGGTTTATAATATCTGTGACAATGCGATTAAATATAACAGAAATGATGGGAATGTAAGTATCTTCCTGACACAGAATGCGCAGGAGGCGCAGATTGTGGTTAAGGATACAGGAATCGGAATTCCGAGGGAAGATCAGGACAGAGTATTTGAGAGATTTTACAGAGTGGACAAGAGTCATTCCAAAGAAATCGGAGGTACCGGACTTGGACTTTCTATTGTAAAACATGCAGTCAGTACATTAAAGGGAAGTATTGTACTGCGAAGCGAAGAAGGAAATGGTACGGAAATTTGTATGAAATTCCCGAAAGTGCATAAGGAATAAATGATCCACCACTGCATCTGAGAAAAGATGTGGTGGTGGATTATTTTCCTGTAAATATTTAGAGTTTTCAGCGGTGTATTTTTCTGATAAGATGGGATTGGAAAAAGAAAATACTTCTGTATAGGAAAGGAAAATACATGAACGATTATAAACTGGATTTAGAGAAATATGCAGCACTGGCGAGACAGGCAGCAGCAGAAGGCTGTGTGCTACTGGAGAATGAGAATCAGGCACTTCCGCTGAAAATGGGAGAAAAAGTTGCTGTCTTTGGCCGTATGGCTTTTCATTATTATAAGAGTGGACTTGGTTCCGGTGGTCTGGTAAATACCAGATATGTAGTGGGAATCCTGGATGCGCTGAAAGAGTGTGAGGAAATTCACCTGGATGAGAAACTGATGGAGATCTATGCCGACTGGATGAAAGAGAATCCTTTTGATGAGGGACAGGGATGGGGCCGTGTGCCGTGGTGTCAGAAAGAGATGGAAGTCACTGAGGAGATGCTGGACTGTGCACGCAATAATGATGTGTCTCTGGTTATTATCGGAAGAACTGCAGGAGAGGATCAGGATAACAATGCGAAAGCAGGAAGCTATTGCCTGACGGAAACAGAGGAAGATATGATCCGCCGTGTGTGTGAAGTCAGCAAACGTACGGTTGTAGTGCTGAATGTTGGTAATATTATTGATATGAGCTGGGTAAAGAAATATCATCCACAGGCAGTTCTGTATGTATGGCAGGGCGGTCAGGAAGGCGGTAATGGGGTTGCCGATGTGCTGACAGGCAAAGTCTGTGCATGCGGTAAGCTGACAGATACGATTGCCGGGAACATCAGTGATTATCCGTCTACAGAGAACTTTGGAGATCCGTTTCAGAATTATTATAAGGAAGATATTTATGTAGGCTACCGTTATTTTGAGACTTTTGCAAAGGATAAAGTGCTTTATCCGTTCGGATATGGCTTATCATATACAAATTTTGAGACAAAAGCAGAGATTTTTAAAAATACAGAGGATGAACTTACTGTATCTGCCACAGTTACCAATACAGGCAGTGTAAAGGGAAAAGAAGTCGTACAGGTCTATGTAAAAGTACCGCAGGGCAAACTTGGTAATCCGGCAAGAAAGCTGATCGGTTTTGCCAAGACACAGGAGCTGGATCCGGGTGAGAGAGAGGAACTTATGATCATTATCCCGAAATACGATATGGCTTCCTATGATGACAGTGGGGTGACCGGTCACAGATCCTGCTATGTTCTGGAGTCAGGAACTTATGAGGTTTTTGTGGGCAGTGATGTGAGAAATGCAGAATCTGCAGGTACTTATGAAGAGGAATTACGTGTACTTGAACAGTTACAGGAAGCATATGCTCCGGTTGAGAAGTTCCGGAGAATGAAAGCAGTTCTTATGCCGGATGGTACTTATGAGGCAGTGACTGAGGAGGTGCCTGTACGTACAGTTGATCCACAGAAACGCAGAGCAGAGGAGATGCCGAAGACTTTGGATCATACAGGAGACAGGGGCTATAAACTGGTGGATGTGCTGGATAAGAAGGTCTCTATGGATGAATTTGTAGCCCAGATTAGCGAGGAAGATTTGATCGCGATGTTTAGAGGTGAGGGTATGTGCAGTCCGAAAGTTACAGCAGGAACTGCAGCTGCATTCGGTGGTGTTACAGAGTCCCTGCAAGCCCTTGGAATTCCGGTCGGATGTTGTTCTGATGGTCCGTCCGGTATCCGTATGGACTGCGGAACGAAAGCTTTTTCTTTGCCGAATGGAACATTACTGGGATGTACATTTAATACAGATCTTGTAGGTGATCTATATGAAATGACAGGGAAAGAACTTCGTCTGAATAAAATTGACTCTCTTCTTGGACCCGGTATGAACATTCACAGAAATCCGCTGAACGGACGTAACTTTGAATATATTTCCGAGGATCCGATTCTGACAGGAAGAATCTGTGCAGCACAGGTAAAAGCGATGGCAAAATCCGGAATCGGAAGCACGATCAAGCATTTCTGTGGAAACAATCAGGAAGTAGGAAGAAGCACTTCTGACTCTGTAATGTCCGAGAGATGTCTGCGTGAGATTTATCTGAAAGGATTTGAAATTGCAGTGAAAGAGGGCGGTGCACGTTCTGTAATGACAACTTACGGAAGCGTGAACGGACTCTGGACTGCAGGAAGTTATGACTTGTGTACAACCATTCTCCGTAAAGAATGGGGATTTGACGGTATTGTTATGACAGACTGGTGGGCGAAGTCCAATTATGAGGGACATCAGGCAGAAGTGTCTGTGAAAGCTCCGATGGTTGCTGCCCAGAATGATATTTATATGGTGGTAAGCAATGCGAAAGCAAATCCGGAGAATGATGATGTAGAGGAAATGCTTCATGCAGGAAACATCACTTTGGGTGAACTGCAGAGAAATGCGGCAAATATCCTGGGATTCCTGTTAAAGTGTCCGTCTATTCTTCTTCTGACAGACAGAATCTGTGAAGAGGAGTTGGAAGCGATGAATACGAAAGAAGAGGATGATGTGGATGCCGGAAGTCTGGTAAATCTGGTCAGTGATCCGCAGACACAGGAAATCGTGATCGATGGATCTGTGCTGCATCCTGCGAAAGGAAATGCGGATGTGCTTGCAGTGACCAATGATTTTGAGGGCGATTTCACTATGAAATTTACTCTGAAATCTGATCTCGGTGAACTGGCACAGCTTCCTGTTTCCGTATTTTTGGATAATATTCATAAGATGACTGTTTCCGTACAGGGAACAAATGGAAAATGGGTGGAAGAAAGCCGTGTCCTGAATATGGGATTTGGACATAATCACTACATTAAACTCTATTACGGAGCAGATAATCTTGAAATTAAGGAAATTGTGCTCATCCCACAGAGGTAAGACCAATTTCGGGAATGCTTGCAAAAACTCAACCTTTATGGCATAATTATGAAATACTCAGAAACCGCTGGAAATGGGCTGTAATTATTTTATGACTGTATGTGGATGTTGTATATCTGCCGGACAGTAAGTGGTCAGCAGAGCGGGGAGTTCAATGGAAATGACAGCAGATGGTATTTATGACAATGTGAAGTGTGATGAGGAAAAGAGATTATGTCTGGGTTTACAAAGGAAATAATTGCGAGAACTTTTACAGAATTACTGGATGAGAAACCAATGTCCAAGATTACGGTCAAGGATATTGTGGAACGGTGCGGAGTAAACAGAAATACTTTTTATTATCATTTTCGTGATATTCCGGATGTGGTAGAGTTCATTATGAAAAAAAAATGGGATGAGATTCTGGAAGCACCGCAGGAGAAATCATCTATTCTGGAATGTATGGAAGATATGGCTAATCTGGTCCGAAGCAACCGGAAGCTGATGCTGAATGTGTACAGATCGGTAAAAAGGGACATATTTCTTGTTTATATGAATGATGTTGCTTCTTATGTTATTACAGAATATTTTAATAAGAACGTACATAAATTTAATCTGACTTCTCAGGAAATCCAGATGCTGATCAAATATTATAAATGTGTATTTGTAGGAGTCTTGATGGAATGGCTGGATCACGGTCTGGAAAGTGATCTGGCAGCCGAGATGCGTCAGGTGTCTGAGCTGCTTGAAAATCATCCGGAATTGCATGCGATCATGAACAGACCATGATCTTAGAACCCGGAAGCTGCTGATGTGTGCGTAACAGAACTTCTGATTTTGACATCTCAATTATACAAAACGAAGCCCATGTCTAAATTTTGGACATGGGCTTTTCTTTGTCTATTTATTGTTAAAAATATCACAGTTATAATACAGGCATGAAAAGGGAAATGAAAACAATGCATGAAAATACAGAGAAAGCAATGTTTTCAGGAACGATATACAAAAGGAAGGAGGAAGGACAGATGGATACACTGAAACAGTTGAAATTAGCAAAAAACGGGTACATTGTTATGTCTGTTCTGTTTATGATCCTGGGCGCCTGCCTGATCATCTGGCCGGATTGTTCGATGGCAGTTTTCTGTACGGCAGTAGGGATTATGCTTATTGTATATGGACTCATTAAGATTCTTGGATATTTTTCCAGAGATTTCTATTGTCTGGCATTTCAGTTTGATCTTGCCTTTGGAGTACTGCTGGCAGCAGTAGGAGTTATTATTATTGTACGCAGGAATGTAGTTGTGAATCTTATTTTTGGAATTTTTGGTATCCTCATCCTTGCGGATGCATTATTCAAAATCCAGATGTCGATAGATGCAAAGAAATTCGGATTAAATCTCTGGTGGAGGATTCTGCTGGTGGCAGTTCTGACTGGTGTTCTGGGATTTTTACTTCTGGTAAGACCGTTCGAGGCAGCAGAAGTTATGATGATCCTGGTTGGTGTTTCAATCCTGTTTGAAGGAATCCTGAATCTCTGTGTAGCAATTTATACAGTAAAAATTATTAAAAATCAGAAACAGGATATCATAGATATGGATGAGTACTGAATAAGATGATAAAAAAGTTACTGTCTATTTCGTGTCAGTAATGACAAAAATTATACCTGACACATGAAATCTGAAATATGCAGATTCCGACAGAATGAGAATTGATTTAGTTATGCTGGAAATTCTACAGATTTATGTGTGCAGGTGTTGAGATATAACACACCACAACAAGGAGGAGTAATCACATGAAGTTAATGGACAAAGCAAAACAGGCTGCACTTGCGGCAGCAGTTAAGACAGGTCTTGGTTATCTGGAAAAGGACCCGGAAGTAAATATACCGAAACTGATGGAACTTGTAGATAAATTTGTACCGGACGGATGGTATGAAGCACAGAGAAATGCAATCCGTAATGCGATTCAGGATAAAGACAGCAACTGGTATAAACTGATCCTGAGAATCTATGATCTGGATCCGGGTGTACGTGAGGCATTCTTTACAAACTTCATTATCAATGCCAGCTTAAAAGGAAGTGCACTTCAGGAAGAAACAGCAGAAGAGAACAACTGCAATGTTCCATGGGCAATCCTGCTTGACCCGACAAGTGCCTGTAATCTGCACTGCACAGGATGCTGGGCAGCTGAATATGGTCACAAACTGAACCTTGATTTCGATACCATCTGTTCTATCGTAGAACAGGGAAGAAAAATGGGTACTTACATGTACATATATACAGGTGGAGAACCGCTGGTTCGTAAGAAAGACCTGATGCGTATCTGTGAAAAATATCCGGACTGCGAGTTCCTTTCCTTTACAAACGGTACTCTGATCGACGAAGAGTTTTGTCAGGATATGCTTCGTGTGAAGAACTTTGTACCTGCTATCAGCCTGGAAGGTTCTGAGGAAGCGAATGATGGTCGTCGTGGAGAAGGTGTATATCAGAAAGTTATGCATGCAATGGAACTTCTGAAAGCCCATAAACTTCCATTTGGTGTATCTACCTGCTATACTTCTGCAAACGTAGACAGTGTAAGCAGTGAAGAATTCTATGATCACATTATTGACTGCGGTGCATTATTCGTATGGTTCTTCCATTATATGCCGACAGGAAATGACGCTGTAGTAGAATTAATGCCGAACCCTGAACAGCGTGAGAAGATGTATCACAAGATCAGAGAGTATCGTTCTACGAAAGCAATCTTTGGAATGGATTTCCAGAATGATGCGCAGTATGTTGGCGGATGTATCGCAGGCGGAAGACGTTACCTGCATATCAATGCAAACGGTGATGTGGATCCTTGTGTATTTATTCATTATTCCAATGCAAATATTTATGAAAATACTCTGCTGGAAGCATTAAAGAGTCCAATCTTCATGGCATATCATGATGGTCAGCCATTTAATGAAAACATGCTTCGTCCATGTCCAATGCTTGAGAATCCGCAGAAGCTGCGTAAGATGGTTGCAGATTCAGGAGCGAAATCTACTGACTTACAGTCTCCGGAATCTGTGGAACATCTCTGTGCGAAGTGTGATGCCTATGCAGAACACTGGAAACCGAAAGCAGAGGAATTATTTCCAACAAAATAAGTAACCTGTTAACTCATTAACCAGAAAAAAGCATTAACTCAAAACTTAGCCAATAGCCAGAAAGAGCTTCCTGTCCGGTCTCCCCTGTCCGGGTGGGAGGCTTTTTCCACCTCTCCCTCCAAATTCACCCGAAGAGAGAGGTGGCTTCGTGCTGTTAATTGACTGTGAAACATTTATTGTTAAAAATAACTTGCTTGATAATTCAACATGTATTAAAGTTATATCAGATTTATTGAGAAGATATTGGGAATATATTTGTGTAGGGTAGCAGGAGGAGTGGAATGTTAAAAACTTTTTTGGTGGAAGATGAAGTAGTGATCAGGGAGATGATCAAGAAGATGATTCCTTGGGAACAGTATGGGTTTGAGCTGGCAGGAGAAGCATCTGACGGGGAGATGGCGCTGCCACTGATATTAAAGAGTAAACCGGATCTTCTGATCACTGATATTAAGATGCCGTTTATGGACGGTCTGACATTGTGCAAATTGGTAAAGAAAGAGCTTCCTAATATTAAGATCGTAATTCTCAGCGGTTATGATGATTTTAATTATGCGAAACAGGCGATCAGTATCGGAGTTGAGGATTATCTGTTGAAGCCGATTACTAAGAATGCTTTTATTGAGCGTCTGGAGGAGATTCATAATCGCTATGAGCATGAGAAAACACAGATGGAGTATTATGAGAAGTTCAAGCTGGAAATGCAGGAATATGAAAGAAATGCAAGTCGTGATTTCTTTGAGTCTCTGGTGAGGGCGGATTCCAATCTGGAGGAGATTTATCAGAGAGCAGATCGTCTGAATCTCGATATTGTGGCAGAAGCATATAATATTTTGATTTTTACTCCGGATACTTCGGACAGCAGTTGTAATTCGTCGGAAGGATATTCCGACTGGGAGGCAGAAGTACATAAGAAGATTGAGAATTATTTCCTCAGTCATCCGGTTGCGATGCTTTTCAGACATCAGGTGTTCAGTTATGCAATTCTGGTCAAGGGACAGAGAGATACGATAGAGAAGAATACTCGTGAATGTGTGGAAACAATTCAGAAGATCATGGAAGAAACCAGTGCAAATGTGGATTGGTTTGTGGCTGTTGGCGAGGAGGCAGACCGTTTGAGCAGAATTAAGCAGAGCTATCACACAGCAGCCAGAACTTATGCATTCCGTTATCTGTATGATGGTCATATTCTTTATTACAATATGCTTGAGCAGGTAAAGGGGAATTCAGCGGATACTTCAAAAACAGAAGCTGTTCAGTTGAAGAATGTGAATATCAATGCTCTGAATCCGGAAATCCTGCAGAAATTTTTAAGCAGTGGTCTGGAAGATGAGGTGGAAAGTTTTGTGCATGACTATTTTCATGCTATTGGCAGGGAACCGATGGAATCACTGGTGTTCCGTAATTACGTGGTTTTGAATGTGCGTTTTTCTGTGTTGTCATTTCTTAAAAAGATTGGATATGATGATGCTGAATTGTCGAGAGAGGAAACGGATGATATTGTAGAGAAAACAAGTCAATCTACAGAGGCTTCTATTGCATATGTGGAGGATCTTCTGAAGCGGGCAATTGCGATCCGCGATGAGAATGCAGGTAATCAGAACAGAAGTGTGCTGAAGAAGGCAGTGGATTTTATTGACGAATATTATATGGATGAGGAGATTTCTCTGAATAAAGTGGCTCATGTGGCGAATGTCAGTGCCAATCATTTCAGTGCGCTTTTCAGTCAGAATATGGGACAGACGTTTATTGAATATCTGACTGAACTTCGTATGGATAAGGCAAAGGAACAGCTTCGCTGTACATCCAAACGTTCCAGCGAAATTGCAGGAGAAGTGGGATATAAAGACGCTCATTATTTCAGCTATCTTTTTAAGAAAACACAGGGAATGACCCCAATGTGGTCAACTTAAGCCCAGAATGCTGAAAATTCAACGATTCTGGGC
>OLNH01000766.1_pt1 | contig 22776 bp, 21 predicted proteins | sample 1643101 | NCBI WGS metagenome assembly OLNH01 (sample SAMEA3136758, study PRJEB25190) | human gut metagenome | biome: human gut; feature: human-associated habitat; material: faeces | place: Austria | collected 2013
TGCAGCTTCTTCTACTGTCATCCAGCGTTTCAGAGGGGTCTGCTCCATGATCTCGCTCCACAAAGCTTCATCCTCCATAACCGGTTTATTCAGTTCCGTCAGAACGCCTCCGAAATCAAGGCTGTTGCAGGTTGCTCCATATTTTGCAATGCGGAGAGCAACATTCTTTGTATAGGAAAGGACTCCTCCTTTACTTGCAACATATTCCGGAAATTCAGAACCGTTATGCCCACTGGCAGAACCAATCATAAGGACTGCTTTAATCCCCGGATGTATTCCATATTTCTCGGTAATGGCAATCGTTCCTTTTAAATTTACATCGATATCCTCTTCGTTCTGCACCCCTGCATTGTTGACCACAATGTCAAATGGCTCTAATTCCGGATACTGCGCCTTATCGCGGATATCCATACAGATATGTGTATAACTCTCATGCTGTATGGATGCTTTCCTGCGGTCAATCCCGATAACTGTATGTCCTTCTTTCAAAAATTTATCTGCAATACCCTTTCCAATCCCGGAATTTGTACCCGTGATCAGTACTCTCATATTCAGATCCTCCATTTTTCTGCCTGTGTATTCTTGTATTTATTTAATCTTATCATATTCACCTGAGAAATTATCCTCGTGTTATTCCTGCGTTTTTGATACATTCTTTGTCCTATGTTTCTTTGCCTCATACAGACTCTCATCAGCACGGGATAATGCATCATGTAGTGATATTTTTTCATCTATTTCCCGGGCAGAACAACCAGATTTACATCTGCTTCCTTTGCTGCATCTTATATTCCTTTCCTCATCATAAACAGATTAAGCGGATAAAACCGCTCTGTTCTCAGTAACGTATATGTAAGTCAAGTATACTCTCCACTGTAAGTTCATGTCAAACGGATATATAACAATTCTTTCTTCTCCCCTGCAACAGTGTTACAGTTCACTATAAATATATTCTTCCCGAAAATGCTACATGCGGAAGTTCATAAAAGGTGCTGCTCTTTGGACAGATTGGTCGGTACAGTGGGTCTGCTACGATGATTTTGGAATCTTTCAGTGCTTCTTCCATTGCTTCTTCTCCCAGTACTACTTTGTCTTTTTTGCCAAGTAAAGCTTCGCATCCTTTCAACGGACAGAATACACGGGGCGAATGTCCATATTTCTTTTCGATACCTGCTGCCAGCGATCCCATCGTGACAGGTTCTCCAATCAGAGTGATCTCTGCATTCTGCCGCATGCGATTCTGCAGATATAGAGCCGCAGGGTCTGCCTGCTGTGCAGCTGAAGCCCCGTCTGTGACTGTAGAGTACTGCTCGATTGTAGACTGCTGTGTAGTTACAGACTGCTGTGTTTCTGCAGTGCATCGCGCGATTGCTGTCTCCAATGCATTTGAAATATCTTCTGCCAGCCACTGGTTTGGCGTTCCGATCACATATGGTATTTTGTATCTTTCCCAGAGGACCTTTGCCGCCCGCAGTCCCACTGCAGACACCACCAGATTGACGGCTGCTTCCCCTGCTTTTTGCAGAGTTTCCAGGTCATCTCCCATCGCCCATGTAGATAAAACGTTCCATCCGTATTTTTTCAGATTTTCTTTTAATACCTCTACGTTTTCCTGTGGTCCAAAATCCAGTGGTGTCACACCTAATAGATTTACACTTTTTAAAGAAGATCGGTCTTTTTCCTGCCTGTCAGGCTCTTTAACAAACCGCCGGGCGATTTGTTCCAGTGCAATTCCTGCTCCATAGATGTAATCATTCATGCCATTTGTCGGCACAGAAAATGTCGGAATTCCGGTTTCTGTCTCGATCACACGCGCAATTGCCGGGAAATCCGTTCCATTCATAAATGGGATCGGTGAGCCTGCCAGTGCGATAAATTTCGGGTGCAGTTCACGGGCTGCATGCTCGATATCGTCAATAAATTTCCGGTCATTTCCCATAATCGCATCGATTTCTGTAAGTCCTGAAATAAAGATCAGGCTGTCCTGATTATACCAGCGGATCTCATCATGGGTATTGTATGTAGAATTGCATCCGGAAGGGTCATGCATCACTGTCATTCCGCCAAGTTCATACAGTGCGGAACAGACACCAGATACATCTGCCGTATAAATTGGTATGATTCGATAAGATTGTCTCATAGGCAACACTCGCACCCCCATCCTTTTTGCACTACAAGTTTCTCTGTGTCCTTTTCTTCTCGATACGCCTCCATCATCAGCTCCGCCGTTCTTCTGATCCCGTCAAATCCATACAGACCTTCTCCCTGTACCAAATTGACAAAGTGGCGGCTTCGGCTGAAATAGGCTGCTTTCTGTCCAATGGCAAGCATTTCTTCACTGCCACCTCTTGGCAGTACACGCATCTTCACCTGAATGGTTGCGATCAGTTCAAGTTCCGGCGCATGCTTCTGCAGCCAGAGAAACTCCTCTCTTTCCTTCGGACTGATTCCATCCAGATAAACTGCTTTCACACAAAATCCATGTGTCAGAAGTAGCTTTGCCAGTCCAAGGGGTCTTGGATGATATAGATAGTCTAAAGTGACAGGCATATCTTTAATCAGCTCTTTTGCTCTTGCCAGCACTTCCTCACAGTTTTCTCGTTCATGCGCTAATTCGTCTTCTGTTAATTCCGGCAGTCCAAGTGCATCTGTCAGCTGTTTTAACTGTTTTTCAATTTCATCATAGTCAAAACTGCCAGGCAGATACAGATGCTCACGTCCCAAGCGCTCCGCCTGTGCTTCCATTCCGTATTTTCCTGCCGGATAGCAGTCGATAAACAGACTGCCTTTGCTCATATCCAGCAGATCCTGCCATGTTTTACAGGCTGGCAGTTCTCTCACTGTATACTCATATCGTTTTAATAAACGCTTGATATCACTGCTCTCATCCAGCACAAAATCACTGCCAAAGACAGATACTGTTTTCATGTTCGGTTTGCAGGCCGGAAGCGGATCATACATTGCTTTGCGCAGCTTCTGATCCGGAGTTAGTCCATGCTTCTGCATGATTGGGTCCATGTAACAACGGATAAAACAGATATCCGGGAAACGATACTCCAGTTCACTGTAAATATAGTCCAGATTGCTTCCCACAAAATGATGCAGACAAACCGTAAACAGTAAAACAGCCTTTGGGTGATCTCCGCGTTTGTTCAGCACGTCTGTCACGCCCTCAATAGTAATATCCTCCAGATTGCTGTTTAAGAGATCCTGTTCTTCCAGGATTACAAAGGAAAAACGTTCTGCCGCGTTCATCTCTGCTGCTGTCAGCACAACGCCACGCATACAGTTATCTGCACAGACATAAATCTGAATGGATTCCGGAACCTGCATCCCTGTATGTACAATATTCCAGTTGCCATGCACCGGAGAATTATATTCCAGCTCCGAAGCAAATGGCGCCGGGAAGGAAGCATCTTTTATTTTGACCACTGCGCCTTTCGGATCAACCGTTTCACCCATACGACGTAACATTACACATCCTCCTGTGTCTGTCCATTCATGCATTCATTTATATGTTCATTCATACGTTCGTCCGTATATTTATCCATATGCTCGTCTATATATTTATCCATATGCTCATCCGTACATTTATGCATATATTCATCCCTTACAGCATCGTTTTCATCTTTCAAAACACCACCACATATCCGGTACATCTGCACCGCAAGTGCACGGTATTCCTCTGCCATTTCACTTTCAGGATAGCACTCCATCAATGTTTTCTGCTGTTCTTCCGCCAACGCTACCTGACTGCTGTGTGATAACGTACCAATAACTGCTGTCTGGAAATCATCTGCCAGTTCTACCACTTTTTTTTCTTCCCTCGGAACATCCCTGCGGTTCAAAATCAGTCCGCCAAGCCCTGCATATCCACGATTTTTAAAGTTCTGCACTGCCATGGCGATATTTGCCGCCGCATGAATCGCCATATTTTCCCCGGATGTAAGAATAAATACTTTGTCAGCGTAACCATTTCGCATCGGCATGGAAAATCCTCCACAGACTACATCTCCAAGTACATCATATAAAACCACATCCGGTTTGTATACCTCATAGGCTCCCAGTTCTTTCAGCTTTTCCAGCGCCGTGATGATTCCACGACCTGCACAGCCAAGCCCTGGCGTCGGTCCTCCGGCTTCCACACAGATGACATTATTATAGCCAATGCGTATCATATCTTCTAACTGCAGTGATTGCTTTTTTTTGTTATATAAATCGAGCACTGCCGGAACTGCTTCTCCGTGACGAAGTAAAATGGTAGAATCCGCTTTCGGATCGCATCCGATCTGCATCACTCTAAGCCCCATCTCAGCCAATGCTGCCGCTACATTGGAAACAGTCGTAGATTTTCCAATTCCGCCTTTTCCATATACTGCGATCCTGATCAATCCTTTATTCCTCCTTCCGCCGGAGTAATGACCTTTGAATATGCTGTTTTTGCAGATACTCCTTTTAAATGTCCGATTTTTCCGGAAAGTGCACTGATCTTATCCTGCGGTGCATCGATTGCAATGCTGATAATACTAATCCCTTTCGAGCGGTATGGGATACCCATTCTGCCAATAATATATTGACGTGCCTCATGAAGCAGGGTATTTAATTCTTCGATCGCATCTTCCTGTTCTACAATAATTGAAATAACTGCCACTCTGGTGTCCATGCCCTGATTCCTCCTGTTTAACAGATTCTTGGTAACAGCTCTCCTCCCGGCTGTGGAAGCAGTGCCTGTGTGCCGATCTCAGTCTCCATGATAACTCTTCCAGGTTCTTCTGCGATCACTTCACCGATGATCGCTGCATTTTCGGAATATGGACATTTTCGCAAGGTTTCTACAATTCCTTCAGCCTCTTCCTTTGGCGCCATAATGACAAGTCTTCCCTCACATGCCAGGTATAAAGGTTCCAGTCCAAGCATTCCACAGACTCCTTTTACTTCCGGCTGTACCGGAACTGCTGCTGCATTTAAGCGAATACCCACGTTACTCTGTCCTGCAATCTCATACAGGACAGTTCCGACACCGCCTCTGGTTGCATCACGGATCACGTGCAGATTGTGTGTGGTATCCATGACTGCTTTTACCGTATTCCATAAAGGTGCACAGTCACTGGTCACGTCCGCATCAATTCCAAAATCTTCTCTCTCTAACAGAATCGTGCATCCATGGCGTCCGATATCACCAGTTACAATGATCGCATCCCCCGATTTTGCCAGTTCTCCGCCAACGGTTACTCCTTCTTCGATCTCACCCATTCCGGTCGTAGTGATAAAGACTCCGTCCACCTGGCCTTTTCCTGCAACCTTTGTATCTCCTGATACGATATGTACTCCTGCTTCTTTTGCCGTTTTCTCCATGGCTGCAGCAATTTCTTCCAGTTTTTCCATCGGAAAGCCCTCTTCAATTACAAATGCGCAGGTAAGATACAATGGTTTTGCTCCCATGCAGGCAAGGTCATTGACAGTTCCGCAGATAGACAATTTTCCGATATTTCCTCCCGGAAAGAACGCCGGAGATACGATGAAACCATCGGTAGATACTGCCATTTTGCCTGTAGGAGGAACTAATACTGCTGCATCATCAGCTGTCAGATCCTTGTTCGCAAAATGTGCTTTAAACACCTGGTCGATCAGTTCAGAGGTCTGTTTTCCACCGGCTCCGTGTGCCATTGTTACTGTTTTATTTTCCATGATGATTTCCTTCTTTCTTATCAAGATAATTCCCATCGCCAAATGCGATTTTCAATAGATTTTGGCTCATAACTGTAAATATACTGAACAGTTATGAATACTGATAGTATGCAGAACAGGCGCCTTCGCCGGATACCATGCAGGCTCCGACCGGATGCTGCGGTGTACAGCCTTTTCCAAATACTTTACAGTCAGATGGTTTACATTTTCCCTGCAACACATCCCCGCAGCGACAGGCCGGGTTTGGTTTTCCTTCAATCTTCGGTATCTGATATTTGATACGTGCATCGAAATTCTGCCATTCCTGTCTTAATTTCATGCCGGATGCAGGAATCACACCCAGACCTCTCCATTCACAGTCACATGCTTCCATCATCTCATCTACAAGCACCTGTGCTTCCCTGCTTCCATCCTGTGTCACCACACGCGGATAACAGTTTACAAAAAACGGCTTTCTTTCCTGAAATTTTACCAGTGCAACTGCCAGTGCTGTCATCAGCTCTTTTGCAGTAAATCCTGCCACAACACCACTGACTCCTTCTTCTGTCAGTGCTTCGCACAGACGTGTTCCTGTAATGGCGTTGACATGTCCCGGATATAAAAATACATCCGCACTGCCCTTTAACGCTTCATAAGCCTGAGGCATGGTTTTGTTGGCAGTTAATATTGCGTAATTATCCAGCCCGTTTTCTTTTGCAGCTTTTACTGAAAGACAACTTGCCGGTGTCGTTGTTTCAAATCCGACTGAAAGAAATGTCACCTGTTTGTCCGGATGTTCTCTGGCATATTTTTCCGCATCTGCCGGAGAATATACGACGTGAATGTCAGCCCCCTGTTCACGGGCTCCTGCAAGACTCATCTTTGTTCCCGGCACACGTACCAGATCACCAAATGTACAGATGGTAACTCCTTTTTCCAGTGCCAGATAAATCGCTTCGTCAATAAAGCTGACCGGAGTTACACATACCGGACATCCCGGTCCGGATATCAGTTCCACCTGTTCAGGAAGCAATCTGCGGATTCCCAGTCGGAAGATCTCATGAGTGTGCGTACCGCATACTTCCATGATCCGTACCTTTGGGCCATCATAATTTTCAATGATCTCTCTGGCGGTTTTCCTTTCGGTTTTCTCTTCGCTCTTCTTTTCACATTTCTCCTCTGCCATTATAAAAATTCCTCCATGAGCTGCTCGGTTTCACTGTCGTCTTCATCGGTGATCTTTGCAATTGCCACACCTGCGTGAACCATAACATAATCTCCAGGCTCCAGATCTTCCAGAAGCTGAGAAGAAACCTCTCTTTTTGCACCGCCTGCGTCGATGAGCGCTGTGCCATTACTGATTTTTACTACTTTTGCTGATAATCCTACACACATCTTTATATCCTCCTACCGTTCGATCAAACGGATAAAAGCATCCGCTTTGTTATTTATTCATACCCTAAGAACTGCTTCGCAGTTTATCTGGTCAAATTAATATGTTACTGTTCGCTACTATTTTTAAAAGCGCATGATTCAGAACAAGGTGAACAATTATATCGATACATCCCATATGCTGCCTGTCCGATCGCGATTCCTCCATCATTTGGCGGGATCATGTGATGCCGCAACACTTCAAAACCTTCCTGTTTAAGTCGTTCTTCTGTCAGGCGCAGCAGTAATCGGTTCTGAAATACACCGCCGCTCAGTGCGACTTTATTTCTGCCACTGCTGTTACGTGCTTCGCTACAGACTGCTACAATCTGCTCTGCCAGTACCTGATGAAAAAGATATGCCAGCCTGCCGCTGTCTGCACCTTGCATTTTTTCTTCTACAATCTGTTGTATCAACATTCTGGTATTTAAAATGAAACGTTCCTCGTTTTTATACACCAGCTTGTCCAGTTCCTCATTTCCGCTCAGATTTTCAACTACTTCAATATCCTGCAGTTCATATTCTTTTTTTTGCTGTTCGCATTCTCGCTGTTCACAATTTCCCTGTTTATATTTTTGCTGTTCATATTTTTTCTGTTCATATGCTTCTGCTGCAAACTCCAATGCCATCGATGCTTCACCCTCAAAACTTGACTGGCGCCTGATACCCAGGATCGCACTGACTGCATCAAAAAGTCTTCCCACACTGGTAGAAACCACTGCGTTGATCCTCCGGTCTGCCATGGTAAACTGCACTTTACTTTCCTGTTCACTGCAAAGGTCAAGCTTTTCAATAATCTTCCATGCCTGTTCACGGTCTTTCGTATATCCATAGATTATAGATACCGCAATACGCCAGCCCTCTTTTGCAGAAGCATCACCGCCAATCTGCAAAAACGGGGTAATACTTCCAAATCTTGTGAAATTCTCATAATCTGCCAGCAGAACCTCGCCACCCCAGATCGTACCGTCCGTTCCATATCCGGTTCCGTCAAAAGCAACTCCAATGACCGGATCGTGGCAGTCATTTTCTGTCATACAGGACAAGATATGCGCATAATGATGCTGCACCTGGATCATCGGATAACCGAGTTCCTTCGCTACAACCGTGGAGTTGTACTTCGGATGCATATCACAGACCACCACCTGTGGCTTTACTTCCAGCAATGTCTGAAACCGGTGAATCGTTTCCTGCAATGCTTTTACAGTTCTCAGATCTTCCAGATCTCCCACATATGGAGACGGATAAAATCGACTGTCCACACCAATGCAAAATGTATTTTTCAGTTCTCCACCAACAGCAAGCACCTGCCCTTTCCAGTCTGTTGATGTCATAAACGGCAGCGGTGCATAGCCTCTGGAACGCCGGATCATGTATGGTTCGTTTTTATAAAAATCCATCACCGTATCATCTGCCCGGATCCTGATTTTTCGATCATGCGATAACATCGCATCACACAAATGTGACAATTCAGCAACTGCTTCCTCATCTTCCCGACAAATTGGAGCCCCAGATATGTTCCCACTGGTCATCACCAGAATATCCGACATTTTGATTCCATCATCATACTGAAAAATCAGCAACTGCACCGGTGCATAAGGAAGCATCACTCCAACTTTCGGATTTCCCGGTGCAACAGAAACTGCCAGTCTTCCGCTGTTTTTTCTGTCCAGCAGCAGAATTGGCTTCTGATGTCCGGTAAGAATTTCCTCCTGTTCCGGTGTCACAACACATTCCCGTTTTACCACTGATTCATCCTTTGCCATCACCGCAAAAGGCTTGGCAGGACGTTTCTTTAATGTCCGCAGACGTTTAACCGCTTCTTCATTTGTCGCATCGCAACACAAATGAAAACCTCCGATTCCTTTGATCGCTACAATTTTACCTTCACTGATCATCCGGCGTGTATATGTAATTGCATCACGCCCTCTCTCAGTTCTGCCGATCAGATACACCTCCGGTCCGCATTCATTGCAGCACACCGGCTGCGCATCATAGCGCCTCGTTTTCTCATCGAAATATTCTTTCGCACAGTCCGGGCACATCGGAAACTCTTTCATACTTGTACGTTCCCTGTCATATGGCAGTGAATCCAGAATCGTAAGTCTCGGTCCGCAGCAGGTACAGTTGATAAACGGATGCAGATAGCGCCGGTTTTTCGGATCAAACATTTCTTCTTTGCATTCTTCACAGATTGCAATATCCGGGGAAACGAATATCTCTCCCTTTGTTTTCTCACTTTCGATGATATCGAATATTTCAAAATGTACTGCTGTCTCTGCTGTAACATCTTTTGTATTTATTTTTAAGATAGCCGCACGTTTCGGCGGATGTTCTTTCAGTTCATTCAGGAATCCGTCGATCTGTTCTTTTGTACCCTGCGCAAAAATTTCCACATATGGTCCTTTATTACAGACAGTTCCGCGAATCCCATGAGTCGTCGCATGGCGACTTACTGTTGGCCGAAAACCAACTCCCTGAACAATACCGTATACCCGGATACGCCAGGTCATCTCCTCTTTATTCATACACTTCTCCCACCGAACTCATACGATCATAGTCACAATGATCGTGGCTGTCCGGTTTTCCCGGTTCTTTTACTTCTCTTGTTTTTTTGATTCTTTCAGTTTTCCTGGTTCTTTCAGTTCTTTGGAGTCTTTCGCTGCTTCCACTGTTACAAGTTTCCCTGACACTGCAAAATGTATAGTATCTACAAATGTTCCTTCAAATTTCGGTGTCATTCTTGCCATACATGGATCCGCATAAATCACATCATATGCGCCATTTTCCACCAACTTAATATAATCTTCCTCGTCCCGCAGATGCAGATCTTCGTCCCTGCGAATCTCCGGCTTCATCATAAACCAGCTTGCCACTGTTACCTGTGCATCCGTTGCTTTCTTTAATATTTCCTCACGGATGGCATTTCCTGTCACCTGCTGCTGTACAACAAGCACTTTTTTTCCTTGATAATCCATATCACGGACCAGTTCATCCACCAGCGGATAGCCGATCTCATAAGGCGTTCCATAGGTTCGTTCCAAGTATTTCGCCGCTTCCAAAGCTGCCGGTGCTGCTACAATATTTTTCTCCACACTGGAAGCCTTTTTCACATCATCAAGCCCGTTTCCCATTCCGTAACAGACTGCAGTTTTCCCTTCTGCTGCAAAACGTTCCCGGATACGGTCTGCTGCACGCAGATCACTGATATCCTGCGGTGTCATGCCTAGAATTCCTATTCTATTTGCAGCCACATCTTCTTTTTCACCTACAAATACACGAAACAGCTCCATCCATGCTTTTTCTTCGCCCTTGTCATATAATTCCATGCCATCCGTATCTACAGTCAGGATTGGCAGGTCTACTTTTTTCTCAGTCATACGCTTCAGTGCATGATAATCCGTTCCGATCACTGCCGGAACCGGTGTCCCGATGATTGCAGCAAATTTCGCATCCAGTTTTGTCACTGCATCTGCTAATTTTGCCACCAGCCGGTCATCACGTCCAAGGATTGCATCCATGTCACGAAGCCCGGCACTGAACAGTGCGCTTTTGCTTTCAAACCACCGTGGTTCATCGAATCCGCAGATATTTCCGGTACAGCCGCCGGCATCACAAATAACGATAATGCCTCCAAATTCATATAATACAGACACAGCCCCGGACTGATCCGGTGCAAAAGGTGTCAGATATTTTCTCAGTCCTCTCATTGTGTTATACCTCCGCCAGTGACTCAAACAGTCTGCGTACGCCGGCATAACCATATGGCTGCCGTTCTTCATTCCAGCGCACGTTTGGACATTCTTTATGATAATATCCGGCATCTTTTCCAATAGTCAGATTGACGCCGGACTGACTTCCATCATAATACAGCATAGTTGGTTCCAGATTGGAAAATACTTTCGTTTCCGGACTGATCTGCGCTAATTGCTTCACATAGATGAAATTTTCGCCGGATAAAGTTCCATAAATCTCCGGCACATGAAATCCGTAGCGTACCAGTGCAAGTGCCAGCTCAAATGGATCTCCATTCATCCATTCTCCAACTGCAAATGCTGCATCCGGATGTACTTCCTTAAATTTTACCACCACATCCTCTGCTGCTTTCCGCGGCATTTCATCATCAAATTCCACGCCTAATGCAGCTCCAAATGCACGATACTGGCTGGCAATTTTATCAATCTGATACAGTCTGCGCAGCTCGATATACGGGATTTTCAGACGGTCATGAAAATCCTCTGCTGCAAAACGTGCTTCCGGGTGCAGTACCAGATTAAAGTTTGCTTCCGACATGGTCTGATATTCTGCATAATCCCTACATCTGGAAATCTCATGTATCGTTTTTACCCCTGCTCCGTGAAGCAGATCATACAGTTCACAATCATCCACCAACGGCGAAAAATATCCAAGTAAATTTACCACATTTCCTTTTTTCTTCTTCGGCTCTAACAGGGAATAAATGGACTGTCGCACATGCACCATCGGCGGCTTTCTCCCCTCTCTGGTCAGTGCATACATATAACACGGTCTTACGGGAATACCTGTATATTCCTCTACCTTATGACAGACACGCTCCATATCTGTGCCAAGCAGGGCATCCACACAGGTAATACATATCATCACAACGGATGGCTTTTTCTCAAGTTCTTCGCAGATTTCCGCCACTGCTTTCGGGATTTTTTTCAAATGTCTTCCTGTTACAATATCTGTCTCATCCATCAGCAGGTAATAGAAACGGTCGTGGTAAGCACGCATGGAACTAAGCACCGATGTATTACGACCACAGCATCCCGGAGACACGATCAGCATGATAGAGTCCGGAACTGCCAGACCTGCTCGCTTAACGCCAAATCCTTCTGCTCCTGGAGAGTTGAACGCCAACGTTGCCGGAGAACTGTAGATCAGATGTGTATGGGAAATAAGCTGCTGCGGAATCTTATCTTTTCCTAGCTCATTCAGCTCTTTTACTGTACAAAAATAGGCTTCCTGTCTCATACGTTTTCCTCTTCTTTCCATAACAATGCAGCCAGGTCAAGGAAACATTTACTGATCTCGGAGTCTGGATTTCCTTCGATCACTGTCTTTCCCTGTTCTTCCCAGTGGATAATTTCATCACTCCGTGGTACTTCTCCCACAATCGGCACTCCAATTTTTTCAGAAAATGCCCGTACTTTCTTTGTCTCATTTTCTACATTTCTGTGATTTAACACGATGCCAAATACACGGGCATAACTGCGGTCCTCGAAATTTCTGACAGCGTTGGAAATATTGTTTGCAGCATACAATGCCATTTTCTCCCCGGATGTAACGATCAGAACTTTATCCGCGTATCCCTCACGGATCGGTGCTGCAAAACCACCGCATACAACATCGCCCAGTACATCATACAAAACCACATCCGGTTTATAATGTTCGAATAACTCCATATCCTCGAGAAGCTGAAAAGTTGCAATAATCCCACGCCCTGCGCAGCCAAGTCCCGGAGTAGGACCGCCAGTCTCAATACAGAGGATTCCTCCGTAACCTTCCTTTGAAATCTGCGCCAGTTCATCCGGCTCCTCGTCCTCTTCCCGCATAAAATTCATTACCGGACGAAGTGGCTCTCCGCCTAATAAATTAATAGTGGAATCCGCTTTCGGATCACAGCCGATCTGAATGACACGCTTCCCCATATTTGCAAAAGCGGCCGCCAGATTGGAAGTCACTGTGGACTTTCCGATACCGCCCTTTCCGTATATTGCTACCTTTAACATATTGCCCCTCCTGTTGTTTTCCGCTACTTATTAAATATGCAAAAAACCACTTTCCTGGCATTTTGTCAGAAAAATGGTTTTGTAAATTCTTATCTAGCAACTATTTCCGCTCGGATTCTCCTTGCCGTCAGAGTTTTCTTATTTATTTGTATTAAGATCATTTCCATTAATTACTGTTATGTCTTTTTCAGCAAATATTTCGCAGATGCGTGAATCAGATACAGTAATTTTATAGATTAATTTTATCATCTACTATACAAATTAGTCAACACGAACTCTGGTGATTTCTGAATTAATGGAATTACAATGTTACTGTGTACATCGTTTTCAGTAACATTACAAGTAAATAGCAGAATTGCTATAAATAATCCACGCCATTAGCTATTCATTGCAAATATATCAATGGCTTTACTTGCAAATTCCGAAGTTCCTGTTCCACCTGCAGCATCAATATTTTCAGTAAGTTCTCCTCCACCAGCATACATTCTTCCAAGTCCCTGCAGAATTTTAGCTGAACATGTATAAAAATGTTCTGTGATATAATCTTGAAGTTTTTTAACCTGTGCCTGAACCTGCTTATCAGATGGATTCATTTCCTTCATCTGCCCGAACTCAACAAAAATCTCCATAAACTCATTTACAACTGTAACTTCGTCATCTTCTGTCCAGTTCTTTGTTTTCTCTTCGTACTCTTTGTACTCAGGCGTCTGTCCCCACAGTTCTTTTGCACGTTTAGAATACTCATCTATCTTTCTTGTATCAAAAGCTTTAAAATCCATATATTTCGTCCCTATTCCTTTTATTCCCCGAGCAAGATTAATAAGATTTTCCAGATGTTCTTTTTTCATAGTAAGCAATTCGATTTGCTGTTCTAATGCTCTGTTTCTGTCAAAATTAGGTGCATCTATGATACCTTTAATCTCCTTAAGTGGAAATTCCAGTTCCCTGAACAGTAAAATTTGCTGTAACCTTTCCAGGGATGTATCATCATATAATCGATATCCTGAAGCTGTATATTCTACTGGTTTTAAGAGACCAATGGTGTCATAATATTGCAAAGTGCGTATACTCACTCCTGTTATTTTACTTACCTCATTCACTGTCATCATCGACAATTCCTCCTCTTGATAAGCATACTCTAAACCATTACGTAGCGTAGGAGTCAATAGTTTTTTGCAATTATTCTTTTAAAATAATAAAAGCCCGGATTTCTCCGAGCATAAAGAAAGCACCAATCGATTTGATACGACTGATGCATTCGTGTAATTACGACCTGCTGAAAGGAATGCTATTCCAATGCATCGCTTCTAACATAGTGTGTTTTTCGTCCAGAACCAAGGCGAGTAAGCGTACCGTCCTGACCTAATTTTTTCAATGCTGCTTCGACAGAAGAACTGCCCAAACTCGGACAGCCCGCCAAAGCATTCTGCTTCGTAAAAGTGCCAATATGATTCATTGCATATTCCCGTACAACATCATAGGCGGTACTCCTTGGGCCAGACTTCTCAGCCAAAGTCAATCTTTCTTCAAACTCACGGTAGCATCCAAGTATGATTCAATGACAATTAATATCTTTTTTTATCATAAGCATTCTGCAAATTGAGCCATACTTCTACGCTTGTTCCCATCGCGGCAGAAAGCTTCTTTGCCAAGTCATTTGATATATCAACCTGTCCGTTAATCAACTGGCTTAACGTCTTTACTGTTGTCCCCATTCTTGTTGCAAACTCAGCCGGACTTATTTCCATATCAGCAATAATATCCGCTATATAATATCCTGGGTGAAATGCCGCTATATACTCGCATTCATCAACATTACTCATAATGATCTAACACCTCTAGTCCATATCAAGTCACATCACCCTGCTTGCAAATATAATCATACACTTTCTCGCTACTGCTTATATCAATATCCTTTCCGTTTTCATCCTGAATCATCCCTGCTTCATATTTCCGTCCATAGTCAAGTTCATATATAAAATAGCCTATCAAATCGTCTTGGTCATTCATGATGAATTTTAAAAGTTTAATAACTGTACTTTCATGAGATATTTGCAAGGAAGCCCCATTTACAAAATCATTCTCAATATTTTCCCGACTTTTATTAAATAAATCATCTACTTTATCGACAAGATCCTTGGCTTCCCTTAATCTTTCCATAATTGAGCAGAATTCTTCCTTGGATAATTTTCTACAGTCATTATTCTTATTTTGCTGAATTGTTCTATGAATAATTTTCTCCACTTCTTTAAAATATACAACTGCCAATGAATGCTTAGGTAAGGTGGAAGAATTCTCATCTTTATCAACAATTGTCCATTGTTCTTCTGTTTCATTAATGACATAAAGATAATCTGTAAAATTATCCCGAATATTAATAATGTGGTCTAATGGATACAAATTCTGAATCAATTCCTCCTCATATCCATAATTACGCCTATTGAAGTTTTCTACAAATCTCTTAAATTTTATAAAATCTGAAAAATACCCTTCTTCGAATCGTTCTAATACCTCTCCACCATTTCCAGATGGGTACATATCTCCATTAAATTCTGTAGTGCAAGATATTTCTCCGTTGTCCTTGATAAATAGTATTTTTCCTCTTGTCATATGTGACCTCCCTTTTTCTTTCATCATAAATCACATACAACATTTTTTCATTGGCCAGATAGTCCAATATATCTTATGCTGTCATTTCTGACACATAGGCATTTATTCTCTTAATGTATCTATCTGATTTCACATCCATTGTCTCAAATATGAAGATAACCTTTGCATTATCTTTCACCAACAATTCTTCCATATGCATGCCGTAAAGTTCACTTAAACGAAACAGATTATCTATAGATGGTAAAATTTTGCCTTTATACCATCGATAGTTTCATTTATATCCCCTTTTCAACAATTAATTCATATTTACCTCTGTAAATCAAAATGCAACTCTACAATTGAATTTAACTGCCCTGCTATTTCCGTAAACGGCAAATTCAGATCCAGGGTTCTGACACTTATCTGATTGCCATGCATCTGGTATACATTGTCCGGTTGAATCTCTTCCTCTGTTTTTGCGTAGAGCAGCATTCCGGAAACTTTATGTTCCTTATCGCCAAACTCATAATCACGATTTTTAACATAAGTAAAAATCTGATACATATTATTTGAATGCAATGTATGTTTATCAAACCGTGTCTGTGTTGTATGACTATAGTATTTGGCATCGATAATAAGTACTGTATTATCTTTCTGCAAATGAATATCACTCTGCATAACAGGAAGCATCGTCCTAATGCCATCATCAACATCCCAGGAAATCTGTGCCGCGCTAACGCTCAGTTCTGGATAATGTCTGCTATAGTATTCAAGAATAAACTTCTCATATAACCGGCACATTCGCTGTTCATCAACAAAACTGGCAAGTCTGTACTCACCTGCCTCTGTCGTAATAAGCATTCCTTCGACTATTAACTGACAAATACTTATCAGCATACGGTAAGTTTGATTATTACGCTGAAAACGAATCGCTGACCATTTGATTAACACCGGATCCAGCACATCTACATTAGCGAAAAACAGCATCTCCTTCTTTAAATCATCTTTATACTTTGTCTTCACCTTTGCATTTCTGAGCAGCAGCATAACCGTTGTTTTCAATATCTGGTTATATAAATTGTTCTCAGATAACTCATCAAACTCACATGCCAAAACTCTCTTGTGAGCCAGGCGATTTTTGATAGTTCCCGACATATTGATTTTCCCACGCATAACCGGCAATTCTTCCTGGCAGTTAATGTACTCCCTGTATAGCCCCTGTTTCAATTGAAAACCGATTCCTTTCGCAAGGATAGCTGCTAACAAATCGTACATCTCATCAAAAGATTCCACCGCCAGGTCTTCATATTTTTCCTGATTCAATGTCTGAAACGCATAGGCAAGCATATGGTAAATGTTATTAATCAGTATGCTCTTATCTTTCATCATTGAAATACACCATGCAAGATATTCTCCCAGCGTTGAAGTTTTGCATTATCATCAAACCAGTATTCACTTAACATTGGCAAAATATCATAATCCACAACATCTTTCATCCACTCATCTGTACACTCGTCTGCATTGCAAAAATAGCTATGTCCAATACAGAACCCTTTCCCTAGAGACCTGTCTTGCATAATTTCTCTGTTGAGATCCTTTATGCGCTCAATCAAAGTATTGAAAGTATCGTTTGCAAATCCTTTCTGGTAATTTATGAAACCTTCTGAATCAAATCCCGGTTCCATATCAAAGAAGCTGAATCGCCTTCTAAGAGCATAATCAATCATTGCCAGACTTCTGTCAGCCGTATTCATCATGCCGATGATATGTAGCCTTTTCGGAACAGAAAAGCTCAATCCGTTATAAGCAAGTGTAGCCCTCTTATCACGATAGTCTGCCTCTATCAACATTAAAAGTTCACCGAAGATTTTACTCATGTTGCCACGGTTAATTTCGTCAATAATAAAGAAATAATCTTTGTCCGGATGGTTTGCTGCCTTCTGACAGAATCGATAAAAAATCCCGTATTTCAATTCAAATCCATCACCAGCCGGTCTATATCCCATTACAAAATCTTCATATGAATAATTCTGATGAAACTGAATAAATTCTATGCGGTCTTCGTCCACTTCGCCCATAATAGAATAAGCTAAACGCTTAGCCGCAAATGTCTTACCTACACCCGGCGCTCCCTGCAAAATGATGTTCTTTTTCTTTTTAAGTACAGAAACCAACCTATCATATTTGGCTTCTGTAATATAAACATCTTTCAGGAAATTTTCCTTTGTATATTTGTCTTTATCTTTCTTAGATGGAGCAGGATTCTCATCTCGGATCATATCAAGAATAAATTCATACTCGCCCTTTGTAAGTTTAAATAAACTGCCCTGCGGATTGACAAAATACTCCATCTTCTCCAACTCCGGGCATTCTTTCAATGTTGCATAATCAATAGGTGAAGCCAGGCCTTCTAACTTTTCAAAATAAATTTTTTCACCATCCTGCTCCGCACTAATACGCATCAAAGCAACTACCTGCTTAACCGGTGTTGATTCATACCCTATTACCATGTCACCAGCCTTAGCATCCAGAAAATTCTGGAAAACTCTTCGCTTGTTTCCATTGTCATTGTAAAGCGTATAATCCTGAACCTCACCAACCGGCATACTGGCCATACTCCATATCTTTGGATTGGCATTTAAAAACCAATAATGAATACCAGAAGCATCATTTTTTAATAATTCTTCCCTGGTTATATCAAAATATGGCTTCAGAATATAATTCTCAAACTGCTGCATCTCACCATCCGGAACAGCAATACAAGTCGAATTATCATTCGGCGTCCACCACTTCTTATCACCAGTATATGGACTGGTATCGCGGGATTCAGCAATTACAGTGTAGCTTCGTTCACACCATCCATCCTGTTTTTCAGGATTTTCCTCAACCTCATCAGAATCAATTCTTCCCAACAAGCGGATACTGTTACCTCTGCAAAGATAGAAGAAATCTCCCTTTTTCATGGTTGCCATGAAATCTTCACCCTGCGATACTTTTGATTTGCCTTTCGCAGCTGTATCCTTGTGAACAACAACCACTCTCCTTTTCTCAAAAGCAGCCGCTTCTGCATCAGTAATACAATCCTTACCATGACTTATCTTCCAGAAATTCGGTGCCAGGTTTGCATAAAGGTTTACTTTTGATAAATCTACTCTGCCCAGGGCTTCCGCAAGCTCATCTCTCAATTTCCAAATATAGGAGCCTTCTTCATCTTTCTTAGCAGCTTTGCCCACATAGAGAACTGGCCACCATTTATTACCTTCATCATCACGTTGTAATACCGGACAGCCTGTCCTTTGCACAACTCTCTTTGCTAATGCGGAAGAACCAGCATTATAGAAGTTCTTGCTTTCACCATACTTAATAGCCAACTGGATGCAGGTAGCTTTTCCACCATAATCGAGCATACGCTTCATGATTTCCAAACTGCTCTCAGTAAACACTTCACCATCATTCAACAAACCTTCCCAATCATCAACAGATAAAGCTGGCGTATAATCTGCCGGCCACCATTTATCACCAGATGGAACAGAATCATCCTTACCATAATATTTTTTGATAAAAAATCCCACATCCATGGTAAGCGTTCTCAATTCTGGATCTGGATAACAGGTGCCTGTAATCTGTGAAGCAAGCATATTTTTGAGCTCTTCATCCTGCTGAAGCTCTGCACAAATTTCATTATAAAAAGCTATAAAATTACGAATATTGCTGGCATAAGCACCCCTTTTAAATGTATAGTCACTTTTCAACACATTCGATACTTCTTTTACTTCAGTTAATTTGTAAATATAGTACTTGTCCGGATAACGCAACCAAAGATATGTCGAAATTGCATTTTCATACTGATAATGCTGCTTTGCTCCGTTACCATATCTCTCCAGGAGACTGCTTGACTTTTGTTTAAAGTTTTCGATACGTTCACATATGTCCTTGCTCTCATCATATAATTCGATGAACATAGCACGCACTTCTTCTCCAGCACTCTTAGCAAACCCTGTAATCATTCCTGCTGGAAAATTATTAGCTGATGTAAGAAGATTTGCAGCCTGGGAAAGTGACTTCGTGAGCATTCCTGCAAAGTCACTCGCATTCACATCCCAGTTTACCTGGAAGCATTTTACTGCCTCCCATTTGTACTTTTCATCCGACCACTGAGTTTGAACAAAACGTTTCTTGTATTCAACCAATGCAGCCTTCAATCTGGATTTATCAAACATGTTTTCACCGCCTTAATTATTTCTTTATCTTTTGTCAAAAATCCTCTATATGATTTGCAATCTATCATCTTTTATTTCCCAATGTCCGCTGAATCCACGTCCTATAAATTGTACATTCGGCATCTCCGATATTCTGCGTTTGATTGTACGTACGCTTACTCCTGTTACCTCTGACATCTTTTTAATCGAAATCTTTTCATTGACTTTTATCATCTGAATCAAACGATCTTCTAATTTATCACGTGCATCGCCTTGAGTGCCACCTTGGGTGCCATCTTGGGAGCCAAAATTTAAATTTGGCATTATTGCAAAGAAATTTGACCTGTCAGAACGAAATATAGACTTTTTATCTTCCGTATAATTAACCTGAAATTCATAGGCGCTCATTATCTTTCCGAAGCCACTTCCTTTACGTTCCATATAGCCAAGACGTTCAAATACATCGGCAAAAAGTGGATTTCTCCTCGTTGAAGGGACCGAAAACAAATCCCTGTCTTGAATATCTATATCATCTGCTATTCACAAAATACTCTCTATGACTAAAGACATTTATCAGTACTTCATGATAACTGCGTTCCACATACTCTGGCATTTCTTCATGAGAGTTTGATTTCTTTCGACGTTTGATAAATTCTTCGCCATTTTCAAAAAGATAAATCAATCCGCCGGAAAACCCTGCATCATCGAGAGCATCATTGTTCCTCTACTTTTATTGAGTCCATCCCATCTTGTACAAAATATTCTCAACTATCTAATCGGACATTCGTTTGCCAGCAATACCCCTGCATTAATCAGATATATAATCTTCCTACCTAGCAATGTTGCAAACAGAATGATATATTTCAACAACAAAATCCTACATAATATATTTCTTACCAAAATATCGTCTTTTCAAAGACACAAGAATTCGCTCCTCTTGTTATTTAAGTAACCTCCCTGCCATCTGTCCTAAATATGGTAGCACCGCAATTAATGCATCCGCACCTTTATCAGCTAAAAATTTCAATACTCCTACTATTTTTTCTTTTGCCTTTTCGTTTTTATTGTTCTTTACTGCAGAATCTATTCCAGATAATTTATCTTCCAAATCATCTTTTTCATCTTTTGTAAGAATCTCATCTGAAATTTGTTCAATACTTTCCATTACCTGATTCAGCATAATATTTATATTAACATTATTAGAATTATTCGCATTTGCTGACAAGTTTATATTATTTTGTTTTAATTTTGCAAGTTCTAATTCATCTTTGCGCCTCTGCTCTTCCAGCTCCAAATTGTCTTTATAGTTAATTAATTTAGCTTTTATCTTAATAATATCGCCATCATAATCAACAGGCTTTCCCTCATGTCCCCATCTATACATATCTAATTCACTACGTATATTTCCAATCTCGTTCTCATATACACCGAATATCTCATATAAAAACTGTTTCTTTTCAACTTCACTACGTCTTTTTGTATCACATGCATCTATATATTTTTGTAAAGTATCTATCTTTCCCATACAATTTCTCCTCGTATAAGCTTTAGTGTTTTATTCAATTTTACTGCAAAGCAGCTGATAATGCTAGAAAATAAATACTATTTTCTTACTTACTTTTTTATTGACGCATTTTTCTATCAATTATATAATTGAGATAGGTACTCTAAGTATCTCTTATTAAAATATTGCCCGCCCACCGTTGGCGACTTATAAATAATCGGTTCGAAAATATTGTTCGCTCACCGGAAGCGTCTAATAAATATCCGGTCTGAAAATTATTTAGAAAATATTTTGTTTTCGATATTGTGTTTTTATCCCACATTGAATATATTATAAATACATAAAAAGCAAGAAAAAGAGGAGTTGTTAGTATGGCTGCTTTAAGTATTACTCATAATTTTGTCGTATCCAATCCCAAAAATGTAAAGCGTTTCGTCGCAGCTATTGACGCATCTGAGCATGACCGCACACCAAAGCAGGCACTTCCAGGACGTCAGTTAACAAACCCACAGGAAATATTAGCTTTAATGTTAAAAAGGAAGAAATAACATGTCTGAGAAATATTTTACCGTTAATATTCAGGCATATTTGGATAAAGACGCTAATGCACAACACACACTCTCTGCATTAGCTTTTGAAATTTGTTTGATTTAGAATGCAAAAAGTGACAGCCTGATTTATATTTCAGTAAACTGCCACTTTTTCTTTTTTTATTCTATTTTTCCATTTGTCTGCTTGCTTTCCCGAATTCAAGAACGGGAAAGAAAACAAGATTACTTATCTTTTCTCGTCAACAATGAAACTGCTTCGCAATGCACAGTCATCCCAAACTGGTCAACTGCACAGACCTTGCGAAGTTCATACCCTCTCTCACACAAATACTTCAAATCTCTCGCCAATGTCGCACTATCGCAGCTGACATACACAATCCTCTCCGGATTCATCTCAACCATAGTCTCCAGCAATGTCTCATCACATCCCTTTCTAGGTGGATCCACAACGATAACGTCCGCATAAACACCATTTTTCTTATACTCTCTCGGCAATACTTCTTCCGCTTTACCCACGAAGAATTCCGTATTCTCCAGCCCGTTAAGCTTCGCATTTTCTTTCGCGTTCTCAATTGCCGCCGGAACGATTTCCACACCTCGCACGAATTTCGCTTTCTGTGCCAGGAACAGCGAAATAGTTCCGATTCCGCAGTAGAGATCCCAGACTGTTTCCTCGCCATGGAGGTCTGCATATTCCAGTGCTTTTGCGTAGAGTTTCTGTGTCTGTCTTGGGTTGACCTGGTAGAATGAGAGTGGGGATATCTGGTAGGAAATATCGCCAATCTTATCGGTGATGTATTCCTGTCCCCAGAGCAGGCGGATTTCTTCGCCGAGGATCACGTTGCTGCGTTTCTTATTTACATTGATGGTAATGCTTGTCATTCCCGGAATTTCGCGCAGGGATTCTACCAGCGCATCTTCTTTCGGGATTTTGTTTCCGTTGAGGATCAAACAGACCATCACTTCTTTTGTGAAATATCCGTAACGGATCAGAATATGACGCACCAGTCCCTTGCCTGTTGCTTCATTGTATGGTTCAATCCCGTATTTCTCCATATGTGCGATCACACGGTCCAGAACTTCTT
>OLNH01000768.1_pt1 | contig 22765 bp, 20 predicted proteins | sample 1643101 | NCBI WGS metagenome assembly OLNH01 (sample SAMEA3136758, study PRJEB25190) | human gut metagenome | biome: human gut; feature: human-associated habitat; material: faeces | place: Austria | collected 2013
CGATTCTGCAGCGTAACAAGGAGCTGCAGGACATCATCGCCCTGATCGGTATCGACGAGCTCGGCGAAGAGGACAAGACCACCGTGAACCGTGCTCGTAAGATCGAGCAGTTCCTCGGCCAGAACTTCTATGTGGCTGAGAAGTTCACCGGTCGCCCCGGCTCCTACGTGCCGGCCGACGAGACCATCGAAGCCTTCACCCGCATCTGCGACGGCGTGTACGACGACGTCCCGGAGCAGGCGTTCTCCGGCATCGGTGGCATCGACGACCTCGAAGAGAAGTGGCACAACATGCAGAAGGAACTGGGTGCGTGATGGCTGCGGAAAAAACCACGATGAAGGTCAACATCGTCGCCGCTGACCACCCTGTGTGGCACGGCGAGGCGACGAGCGTGACCATTCCCGCCTCTGAGGGCGGCATGGGCATCCTGCCCGACCATGAGCCTGTGCTCACGGTGATCAAGCAGGGTACGCTCACCGTGGTTGAGCCCGATGGCGATCGCCACATGTTCGAGGTGACCGACGGATTCATTTCCTTCGACTCGAACAAACTCACCGTGGCGGTCGAGCGCGGCCACGACGTCCAGTACTCCGGCACCGCCGAGTGACCTGAACCAACTCCTTAAGGGGCTCTCTGGTTTTCCAGAGAGCCCCTTTTGCTATGTATGCCATGTGTTGCGCTACAGTGGTGGCCTATGCGAGTTATTGTTGCCGACTGTTCGGCCGAGTATTCGGGCCGCCTCAACGCCTCACTGCCCCTGGCCAAGCGCGTATTGCTGATCAAGGCCGATTCCAGCCTGTTGATTTTCTCCGAATTGGGCTCCTACAAGCCGCTGAACTGGATGACCGCGCCCTGCACGATTCGTGAGATCGACCCAGCCGCCAAATCCGCGCAACATTCCCGGGAAAGTGTCGCTGGTGGGGCTGTGGATGGTGATTCTGCGACGCATTCCCCGGAAAGTGTCGCCGCTGGTGAGCCGGAAAAGGTGCTACGTGTCAGCGCCGACAAGGGTTCGGACATTCTTGAAGTGACGCTGCAGCATATCTATTCCGACCAAACCTATGATCTGGGCGAAGATCCGGGTCTCATCAAGGATGGCGTGGAAGACCATCTGCAGCGCTATCTGGCCGAGCAAATCGAGCGTATCGGCAAGGGAGCCAAGCTGGTGCGTCGCGAATACCCGACCGCCATTGGCCCAGTGGATATTATGGCCGTGAATGCCGAGGGCGAGCATGTGGCTGTGGAAATCAAACGTCACGGCGGCATTGATGGCGTCGAGCAGCTGACTCGCTACTGCGAACTGCTCAATCGAGATCCGCTGCTGGCCCCGGTGCACGGCATCTTCGCCGCACAAACCATCACGCCGCAAGCCCAGGTCTTGGCCAAAGACCGCGGCTTCACCTGCCTCATCCTCGATTACGACGATATGAAAGGCACCGAGGACGACAGTCTCAGGCTGTTCTAGATATAGCAGGGGCTCCCTCATCAGAGGGAGCCCCTGCTATATCTTTTAGTACGCGGCGAGAATATCGATTACGAAGACCAACGTGGAGTTGGCGGGAATCGGACCTTGCTCCTTATCTCCATAGGCCTGATCCGGCGGAATCACCAGCAGAACCTGAGAGCCGACGGTCTGGCCGACCAGACCCTTCTGCCAGCCCTCGATAACCTGATGCTGGCCGCTGGAATCGCTGAACAGATCGGCGTCGATTGTGGAATCGCGATCCCAGGACGAATCGAACTGCTTGCCATTCGTAAGCCAACCGGTGTACTTGACCACCACGGTGTTCTTGTCGGTCAGCTTGGCGCCGTTACCCTTGATCAGCGTCTGCGAGATCAGCGAATCAACCGAACCCTGACCGTTCATGTCGATGGACGGCTCGCCGTTTTTGGCTCGCGTCACCTTCGGCAGATTGGCCGGCACATCCTTGACTTCCTCGCCAGTGGCCTTCTCCAAGTCCTTGGACTTGGACACAAACGTCATCGCCAGAATGTAAGAGTACCCGGACGAATCCTGAGCGTTGACGCCAAAGCCAATCGTGGTGTTGATCTTGGCACCCTTGATCTGGTTGTAGTAGGTCGAGGAGAGGGTCTTGGAATCCACCTTCAGCGAGCAATCCGGCGTGTTCTTGGTCCAGGTGTCCATGAGCTCGGTTCCGTCTTTAACGTTGAGCGCGATGCCTTGGGCGCAGACGCGGTCGCCCTCCTCGATCACGTCGCCATCGCCCTTCTGCAGCACCACATAAGAGCCGTCGGACACGGTCATCGGCGTATTAAAGGAGATGGTCGGCTTCTCGCCGAGCTTGCCCTTGGCGGTCACGCCGGCAATTTGGCCCTTCTTGTCAGAAGAGTCGGAAGATGAAGAGGAATCGGAAGAAGAGGATTTCGAGTCCGAGCTCGAACTGGAGCAGGCAGCCAGCGACACGCACATCGCCAGCGAGCAGGCAAGGGCAACGGCCTTGCCGAGGGGAGATAACATAGACTTAACAGACTTACGCATGACACATCACCCTACTGGTAAACCTTGATTTTCTGCGCTCCTAGGTAATAAACAGGTGAAGATTGTAGAATGGTTGAGTTATGAGTGCTGAAGAACAGACTACAAGACCGGATAAGGGCGCCAAGCGTCCATCCCGTCATGCCAAAATCATGCGTGGAGTGGTGACGCCTATCTTCGGACTATTGGCCGTGGCGGCTGTGGTGTTGGGGTACATGAATGCCACGATGTGGAAGCCCTCCACTGAAATCACCGCTTCCGCAACCATGAGCGGCTCCCGGTATGTCGTCACTGATCCGAATGTGCTGACCTTGTTGGATCAGAATGCCACGATAACCGTGGACTCGGGATCCTCTCAGGACGAGGCGTGCGTGGCGTTGGGTTCGTCCAAGGATGTTGCCGGATGGGTCGCGCCCGAGAAGTCCTATACCCGCATCACCGGATTGGCATCATGGAGCGAGCTGAGCACCCAGAAGGGAAGCAGCACGAGTCAGGGAGCGCCTACCAGTGCCGATGACGCGGTGTCGTTCAAGGATTCCGATATGTGGACTGCCGTGAAATGCGGCACTGGGTCCGTTTCGCTGAAGAGCAAGAAGACCGGCGCCTCGACGGTAGCCATTGTGGATTTGGGCGAAAATGTCACCAACGCCAAGGTGCAGCTGCACTGGGTGCGCTCCGAAGTGCCGGACTTTGCGATGCCGTTCTATCTGTCCGGCGGATTGCTGGCCGTGCTGGCCGTACTGTGCGCCTCCGTGTTCGCCATGCCGCCGCATAAGCGCCGCAAGCGCATGGTGGAAGGCATGGCAAGCGCCGTAATCGAGGAAGAGGCACCCGCCAGCATCGCAGTGTTCGGGAAGCCGGATGGTGCAAGTCGACGTAATCGTCGCCGTCACGCCACACATCGGCGTTCGGGCCGTGCGTCCTCGCAATCTGAAGCCACCGAAACACCGGTTATCATCGACCCAAGTTCGCGTAACCTGGTCGCCGACCAGCAGACCGGTGCCGAAAGCGGCGCTGAGCCCGGCCTCAGCGCCGGCGATAACGAATCGACTTCGGTAATCACCCCTGACGAACTGCAGGCCTACTTCTCCCGCTTGGCCCAAGAGGTCAATACCGGAGACGACTCGGCCGATGACGGACAGGAGGAAAGCTGATGAACAAGCGATGGAACAAACTGTGTGTGTCCGCCCTCGCCTGCATGGCGTTGGTCGTGCCGTTGACCGCCTGTGAAGGCCAACTGCCGACGCCGGCTGCTGATACCTCCACCAAGGTTGCGCCGGATTTGACCGAGGCGCAGGAGAAGAAGATTCGTCTGAAGATTCTCAAGACGATCGATGAAGCCGATCAGGCCAAGAATCCCGATGGGTATGCGACCGTTATGGGCGGGCCCCAGCTGGACATTCGCATCAGCCAGACCACGATCAATCAGCGTGGCGGCGGTATGTCCGAATATGCGACCATTCCCAAGGACATCGCCCAGACGGTGATTCCTACGGACGACGGATGGCCTCGCTCGGTGTTCACCATCACGACCACCACCGAAGATCAGCAGTCCAAGCGTTTGCTGGTCTTCGATCAGGAATCCGCCCAGCAGAATTACAAGCTGATGGCTATGGCTCGACTGTTTGAGGGCGCCAAGCTGCCGAAGTTCGAGATTCCGACTATTGGCTCGCAGATGGGCACCGCAAAGGATGAGAAGCTGGTGGCCGCTCCCGCCGATGCCTTGGCCCAATACGCCGATGTGCTGCAGAACGGCTCCAAGAGCCAATACGCTTCCAAGTTCGCAGACGATTTGCTGCGCCAGGAACTGGCCAATACCACGGCCAAGGTGCAGGAAGGTATGCAACGCAACAACGGTACGCAGGAGCAAAAATTCACCGCTGTGCCTGAACAGATGTGGGTGATGCGTGCTGCAGACGGTGCCGGTGATCTGGTGGTTGGCCGTATTAACGGCGAATGGACTCGCAAGGCAGGGGATGGCCGCGAATCGCGGCCGGCTTCCGACGACGAGAAGGCGCTGTTCAATAGCGACAAGTACACCAGCACCATGAAGGTCACGTATGTGAACGTGGTGGCCTTGTACATTCCGTTGGCAAGTTCCGGTGAGCAAATCACCGCAGTGGGCGCCGACCGTCAGCCGGTAAAGGTCGAAGCGCTGTAATTGTTGCCGCCACCCACCGCGCGGTTAACGCCCCCACCACGATGTGATTCGTCCACCACGATGTCGATAAAACTTTACCTTTCGCATAATGGTGCCGTTTGGGGTCACATCGTGGTGGGCGTTTTGCTACGTGGTGGGAATTCCACCGCGTAGTGGAAGAATCCCTACGTGGTGGGAATCGGCATTACAATCAATGTCAGCAAATGTGATTGTTGTTGTACGCGAATCGCGTGGAATCGGGAGGCATTATGGCAGAGCAGCAGTTCAATCCGGGAGTCTCATTGGCGGGCGCCGTCGATTTGGAGGCGCTGAAGCATCAGGTCAAGGCCGAGCCCGGACAAGCGGGCGGCGCGCCTGCCGCTGGTGGGTACGTGATCGACACCACCGAAAACACCTTCCAGGCAATGGTGCAGACTTCTGCGACCTTCCCGATCCTGCTGCTTCTGTGGGTGCCGACCGATGACCGCCTGTTCCCGATGGCCCGTGCGTTGGGCGACGCGGTGAACGCCCTGAACGGCCAGATTCAGCTCTCCCGTATCGATATCTCGTCCAATCCCTCGATTGCCCAAGCGCTGCAGGTGCAGGGCGTGCCCGCACTGTTCGCGTTGATTGCCGGCCGTCCGATGCCGCTGTTGCAGGGCCTTCCGGGTGACGACGAGCTCAAGCAACTTACTGACGAGGTGATTCCGAAGATTATTGAGGCCGCCGCGCAGTCTGGTGTGAACGGTACCGCGCCGTACTCGGGTGATCCTGATTCCGATGCCGCCAAGAGCGCTGGTGCCACCGGTGCCGTCGCGGGTGCTGAGCAGGTGCCGCCGGAGCATGCCGAAGCCCATCGTTTGGCCGAGGAGGGCGATTACGCCGGTGCCGCCGCCGAATACGAGCGCGTGCTCGGATCCGACCCGTCCGATGCACTGGCCGCCCGCGAACGTGCGAAGGCGCTGTTGCTGGCCCGCTCCGGGGCCGCTGATGTACGTGACGTACGTGCCGCTGCCGCCGCAGCGCCGGACGATGTGGAAGCGCAGTTGGCCGTGGCTGATATCGACATGATCGGTGGCCAGATTCAAGACGCTTTCGACCGTTTGCTGGACTTTTTGGCCGCCGGGCACAAGGCCGATATCGAGCAGGTTCGCAAGCGTCTGCTCGAATACTTCGCCATCCCCGAACCCACCGACCCGCGTCTGACCCGCGCCCGTCGTCGCCTAGCCACCCTCATGTACTAAGTGGTTTTGGCTCCCCTCTTTGAGGGGAGCTGTCAGGCGTAGATGACTGAGGGGAGCTCACGAGCGTACTCGATTGCTCCCCCCCCCTAAACCATCCGATTCTTCCCGAAATACTGCTGGAACCTTGGCCCCTCCAGCGCCAGCTCCTCCTCGAAATCATCCGCCCACTTACAGAACGGACGGTTGGCGAGACCATCGTTATTGAATCGCGCCTGATCGGTGATTTCGGTGATGCAGAATTTCGGAATCGTCAGATTGGTAACCGGCCCGGATCGTTCGGCCTCGGCTACGATGAGCGGCGCATTCGGCCCGCCGAACACATCCACGCTCCAGCCGTCTTCCTCAATCCACACGGAATACCGGTTCTTGATGATTACCGAGCCGCCGCGCTTGATGAGTTCGGCCGCGATACGCGTATCGATCTCGCGCTCGACTTCGTAGCGCGTGCCGCCCACGGACGGACCTTTGACGGTGACATATGCTTCCGAGAACCGGTCGCGGTATTCGTCCAGCACGGCCACCGGATTTACGTCGGGCGTCATGTCGACGTGAACCTTGCGCGAGACCAGCCGCACGCGCAAGGCGTAATTGTCGGCATGCACGTAGTAGCTCTGAATGATGAGGGTCGGGGCGTCGCCGTCGTCGTATTCCGCCGGCAGTTCGCGGCAGAAGAAGCGGCGTTCGTATTCGAAGTCATCTGTAGGTTCCGACATAACCCCATTGTAGAGCCGATAATGGCGATTTTCTCGTTATTTTGGCGACGTATGTGCCGCATGCAACGTGATGTGGTGTACAGTAAAGAAGTTGCTCGGGTTTGTAGCTCAGTGGATAGAGCGTCTGTCTCCGGAACAGAAGGTCGTGGGTTCGATCCCCATCAAGCCCACCAGCATGGCTTTCGGCTAACCGCCGGAAGCCTTTTGCATATTCGGCGCGTGCAAGGCTGGTGCTGGTGTCGGCAATGGCAAGGCCGGTGATGCCGGCTCGCTTGGGTCGTGGAAAAACCGTCCGGTTTGGCGAGAACGGTAGCCGAATCGTCTGGAATCGTCTGGAATCGTCTGGAATAGCAAGGAATAGTCTGTTGATGGCCGTATGCCGGGCATCATGCGCGCTAAACGCGACTTTGCTCAGTAGACTGCTACGTAATCGGCATTGCCAATCGTTGCTGATCGTGCGATTGGTCGTAGCCGGTGGTGATGTGTACCGGCGCCGGCCGCAGCAGGTGGGCGCCCCCAAGATGAGAAGGAGCACAATATGAGCGAAAAGATGGAAGCCGTAGCCACTTCCGAGGCGCCGGCCGCGCTGGGCGCATACAGCCAGGCGGTGAAGGCCAATGGCTTCGTGTTCGTATCCGGCCAGCTGGGCATTGATCCGGCCACCGGCGAACTGGCGGGCGAGACCGCTGGAGAGCAGGCTGCACAGGCGCTGAAGAATATTAAGCACATTCTCGACACTGCCGGTACCGGCATTGAGCATGTGTGCCGCGCCACCATCTACCTGAAGAACGTCGAGGACTTCAAGGAAGTGGACGCACGTTACGCTGAGGTGTTCATCGGCTCCGTCAAGCCCGCCCGCGTGGCCTTTGGCAACAACATGATTCCCAAGGGCGCGCTCGTGGAGATTGACGCCATCGCGGTGGAGTGATTCGAACGTTTTCCCGGCGGCCCGTCTGCGCGCATGGTGTGTGCAGACGGGCCGCCGCGTATTGTGCGACGCATTCCGGGGAATGTTTCGCTGGGCGGGGGTGCGAGGTGTGGTTCCGCGACACGTTCCCGGGAACGTTGCGCTGGAATCGTTGGGCGGTGGTCCGTGCCACAATAGAGACCATGGCATCCAAAGGAAAACCGTCGCCGCGTTCGGCCGTAAGCCCGCTGAGTGATGAGCAGGTCAAGCGTCTGGCCGCCCGCCACACGCTTGTGGACTCGACACAGTATTACCCGACCGGCCCCCGCACGCCCAATCAGCCGGAAATCAACGCCCAGAATCCCAAGGCCACCAAACGACTGCTGGGAGGGGTGTCCATTGTGTTCCGCGCCAGCTGCAAGACCAAGGCCTGGGGCTTGGAACAGGTGCCGGAAACCGGACCGTTCATCACCGCCGCCAGTCATGTCACCATGTTTGATGTGTTCGTGCCAATGATGAGCCTGTTCCACATGGGCCGCCGCCCCCGTTACATGGCCAAGGCCGAGATGGCGAAGTGGCCATTGATCGGCAAGTGGTTCCAGTTGGTCGGCATGCAGCCGGTGCAGCGTCATTCGGGCAAGGCCAAGCAGATCGAAGAGACCTCGATTGATATTCTGACGTCCGGCCGCCCGCTGACGGTCTGGCCGGAAGGCACCGTGACCCGCGACCCGAAAAAGTGGGTGATGAGCATTAAGGAGGGCGTGGGATATATCGCCCTTGAATCCTCGCGCAGACTGGGGCATCAGGTGCCGCTGTACCCGGCGGTGACGTGGGGTGCCGCCTCCATCAACCACTGGTGGCCATGGCCGCGCAAAAACGTGGTGATGTGCTATGACCATGCGCTCGATTACTCCGATCTGCTTGCCGACATGGACTCATGGGGTGAAGAGCCGCCTGCCGAGGCCGTGAACGAGCTGATGTGGCGCGTGCTCAAACGCATGAACACAGTACTGGAGGAAATTCGTGGCGAGCAGTTCCCCGCTGAAGGCTACTGGGACTACCGCAGTATGAGTCGTAAGCCTTGGCCTGAAGCCGGCGGCCCGTTCCCGGCTGAGAAGTAGCCGCACCGGTTCCCGTACGGGGAGCCTAGGCGAGTAGCATGGCACAAGATTGTGCCGATGAAGTTGCGCGACAAGCGAAGGTAGGAATTTGATATGGGTAAAAATATAACGGTTCTCGGTGCAGGAGCATGGGGTACTGCTTTCGGCCAAGTGCTGGCGGACGCAGGCAACACGGTGACCATGTGGGCCAAGGAGCAGCAGATTGTCGAGGGCATTCGCGATCACCACCACAACGCCGTGCGCCTGCCGTCCGTCGAAAAGTTGCCGGACAACATGACCGCCACTGGGGATCGCGCCGAAGCCGTCAAGAACGCGGACATCGTAGTCGTGGCCATCGCCGCGCAGTTCGCGCGAGTGGCACTCGTCGAATTCAAGGGACTGATTCCCGATCACGCCATCGTCGTCAGCCTGATGAAGGGCATCGAGCGTGGCACCAACAAGCGTATGGACGAAGTCGTCCGCGAATCCCTTGACTTGCCGGCCGGCCGGTTCGCCGCCATTTCCGGACCGAACCTGTCCAAGGAAATCGCCGATCGTCATCCCGCCGCCACCGTGGTGGCTTGCACGAACCTCGATAATGCCACGAAGGTGGCCGAGGCATGCACCACCTCCTATTTCAAGCCGTTCGTGACCACCGACGTCATCGGCCTGGAAATGTGCGGCAGCCTGAAGAACGTGACCGCGCTGGCCGTGGGCATGGCCCGTGGTGCCGGCTACGGTGAGAACACCGCAGCCATGATCGAAACTCGTGGACTGGCCGAACTGACCGCGCTGGGCGTAGCCGCTGGCGCCGATCCCAAGACCTTCTTCGGCTTGGCCGGTGTGGGCGATCTCATCGCCACCTGTGGCTCTTCGCTGTCTCGTAACTATACGTTCGGCGCGAATCTCGGCAAGGGATTGACGGTCGAAGAGGCCACCAAGGTCAGCAACGGTGTGGCCGAAGGCGTGCCCACTACGGATGCGGTGGTGGCTCTTGGCGATCAGCTTGATGTGCCGACCCCGTTGGCGTATCAGATGAGCCGCGTGCTGAACGAAGGCATTTCCTGCTCGGAGATGCTTGCCGGACTGTTCGGTCACGAGGTTACCGGCGAATAACGAGAGAAGCGACGTATACGTGGCGTATACGTTGTACGTGCAAAGTCGCGTGGCGTATACGTCGTTGACGTGCACGAGTAGACTGGTGTGCGTCTCTTGTGCGCGGCGTTCCGAGCGCGGTTCGGTCCGGTTGGCGGTGCAAAGCATAGGCTTGAAAACGGTTGTAGTTTCAACAAAAGGATGGTTATGGCCAAGAAGCGTGTTGTGGTGCTCTATGGTGGGCGTGCAGACGAGCATTCGATTTCCTGCATCTCCACTGCCGGTGTGCTGGGGGCCATGGACACTGAACGGTTCGAGCCGATTCCGGTCGGCATCACCAAGGACGGCAAGTGGATCATCAATGGCGAAGATCCGCGTGGCTGGAACTTGGACGGCGGCGAGCTGCCGACCGTAAAGATCACCCCGGAATCGCGCCCGGTGATGCTTGACCCCTCTCGCGGACAGGACGGTTTCTTCATCGGCGAGCCCAGCCACATCAATTCCGCCGATTCCGGCTTCGGCACCAGCTTCGTCAGCATGTCCGACCCGGAAATGCACCATGTGCTGACCTCCCTTGGCCATGTGGACGCGGTACTGCCGGTGCTGCACGGCCCCTATGGCGAGGATGGTACGGTTCAAGGCCTGCTGGAAATGATGGGTGTGCCGTACGTGGGGTGCGGAGTGTTTGCTTCCGCCGCCTGCATGGATAAGCATTACACCAAGGTGGTACTGGATGCCGCCGGCATTCCCACCGCGCCCGGTGTGACGGTCGATGCGCGCAACTTCACCGCCGCCGATGTGCTTGCCGAGATCGAGGACGCCGGTCTTACTTATCCGCTGTTTGTCAAGCCTTCGCGCGCAGGCTCCAGCTTCGGTGTGACCAAAGTCGAGAAAGCCGATGACCGCGAGACCCAGCAGGATCGTCTGGCCGCCGCCATCGCCACCGCCGGCGAGCACGACTGGAAGGTGCTCGTCGAACAGGGGATTGATGGTCGCGAAATCGAATGTGCCGTGCTGTGCCCGAAGGCCGGTGACGAGCCCGAGGCCAGCTGGCCCGGCGAAATCGTGCTCGATCATCAGAACGACGACCAGTTCTACGATTTCGACTCCAAGTACATGGATGCCTCCGCCAGCCACGTGGAAGTGCCTGCCAATCTGCCGGTCAGCGTGCTTGAGGACGTGCGTGACGTGGCCCGTCGCGCGTTCAAGGCCGTGGATGGTGCCGGCTTGAGCCGTGTGGACACCTTCGTGACGCCTGATGGCACGGTGATGGTCAACGAAATCAACACCATGCCCGGCTTCACGCCGATTTCCATGTATCCCAAGGCTTGGGATGCCACCGGAGTGAGCTACACCGAACTCATCACGCGATTGATTGAGGGCGTGCTGAGGTAAGTGTGGTGCGGAATCGGCCGCAGGCCGGTTCCGCTATTGACACATCGCCCATACCTGTCAGTAATTCATGCCAAGTTTTCCTAAGTTCAACAGGCGTACAGCAAATGGCGAACGCAATTCACTTGCGCGCCAGTGTCAGGACAGATTAGGCGCATAGTTTCTTTTCTTGGATTCACGGGCCGCGCGAATGCCGCGCATACCAAGCCCGACTCCCCAGACTGTCGTCTGGATGATGTTGAGAAAAGGAACATTATGAACAACCTGCGTAAGATCGCGGCCGGCTCCCTCGCCGCCGTGCTCGCGTTCTCGATGGCCGCCTGCGGCTCGAGCAACGCCTCCTCCGATGGCACCGGCGAAAGCACCGGCAAGGCCGTCACCGTGAACGAAAAGTCCGCCAAAGCCACCTCCCTCGCCGACTTCGGCACCATGGAAGACCTCGAGAAGGCCGCCAAGGAAGAGGGCGCGCTGAACGTCATCGCCCTTCCGCACGACTGGTCCAACTACGGCGAGGTCATCGAGAGCTTCAAGAAGAAGTACCCGGAGATCAAGGTCACCGAGCTCAACCCGAACGCCTCATCCAAGGAAGAGCTCGACGCCGCCAAGACCAACAAGGGCACCGACGCCGCCCCCGACGTCTTCGATGTCGGCCAGGCCATCGCCGCCACCTCCACCGACTACTTCGCCCCGTACAAGGTGCAGGCCTGGGACAAGATCCCGGACACCGCCAAGGACGCCGACGGCGCCTACTACGCCGACTACACCGGCATCATGTCCGTGGGCTGGAACGCCGACAAGTACGGCGACATCAGCTCCCTGGACGACCTGCTCGACCCGAAGTTCGCCGGCACCGTGGCCCTCAACGGCAAGCCCGCCGAGGCTGGCGCCGCCTTCAACGGCTACCTGATGGCCAACCAGCTCGCCGGTGGCGACATCAACAACCTGCAGCCCGGCCTTGACTACTTCAAGAAGCTCAAGGAAGCCGGCAACCTGACCACCGTCGACGTGACCAACGGCACCATCGACTCCGGCCAGACCGGCGTGGTCTTCGACTGGACCTACAACCAGGCCTCCTACAAGAAGGAGCTCAAGGACAAGGGCGTGAACTGGAAGTACAAGACCTTCCCGAAGGCCCAGGTCGTCAGCTACTACAACCAGGCCATCAACAAGGACGCGCCGCACCCGGCCGCCGCCCGCCTGTGGGAGGAGTACCTGTACACCGCCGACGCCCAGAACCTGTGGTTCAAGGGCGGCGCCAACCCGGTGCTGCTCGATTCCATGAAGGAAGACGGCACCGTCGACCAGGCCACTCTGAAGGACGCCATCACCATCGAAGGCGAGCCGGTCTCCTACACCAACGACGACTCCACCCGCATCACCGAGTGGCTCCAGAACAACTGGGACAAGACGATCGGCAACTGAGGCACAGACCGATGACCGCCGCAATCGCACCCATTGCATCGAACGGACCTGCTGCCGCCAAGGCTGCGGGTCCGTCCGCTACTCCCGCTTCTCCTCTCTCCTCGGCGATGGCCAAGCACCGCCAGGAGCTGGGCACGCTCACCACCACGCTCCCGTTCTTCGCCTACACCGCCTGCTTCCTGCTCGCACCCACCGTCATCGTGATTGTCGGTGCATTCCAGGATCGCAGCGGCAACTTCACGCTCGCGAACTTCAATAAGATGTTCGAGGCCAACACCATCGCCGCATTCGGCACCTCGATTCTGGTGTCTTTAGCATCCTCTCTGATCGGCGCAGTGGTGGGCGCGCTCGCTTCCTACGCACTGGTCATTGGTGCCAAGCCGAACGGCCTGCTGCGTCGTATGGTCTCCGCCATCTCCTCCGTGCTTGCTCAGTTCGGCGGCGTGATGCTCGCGTTCGCGTTCATCGCCACCATCGGCATCAACGGTATCGGCACCATGCTTATCAAGACACTGACCGGCTACACCGTGAACCCGAACTGGCTCAGTTCGTTGCCGGGCCTGGTGACCATCTACTGCTACTTCCAGATTCCGCTGATGATCATCATCTTCCTGCCCGCGGTCGATTCGATCCGTCCACAGTGGCGCGAGGCATGCGAATCCCTCGGTGGCAACACGTTCCAGTACTGGACGCGCGTGGCCTGCCCGATTCTGGCACCCCGCTTCATCTCCGCGTTCCTGCTGCTGTTCGCCTCCGCGTTCTCCGCATACGCGACCGCCGCGGCCCTGTTCTCCCAGCGTTCGATTCTGGTGCCGCTTATGATCCAAGGTGCCATGCGCAACGAACTGGACCCCAACCAGCAGGGCTTTGCCCAGGTGCTGGCATTCGCAATGATCATCGTCGTGGCCATCGTCATGCTGTTGAGCCACGCCGTGGAAAAGAGGGCCGGACGTTGGCAATGACCGAAACTTCCGCAACCAAGCCGCCGCAGCTGCGCGCCGCTCGTGCGCGTAAACAGAGCATCATCAAATTCGTGATCCTGTTCGTCACCCTGGCGTTCCTGTTCGTGCCGCTGCTGGCCATGCTCATCTTCACCCTGCGTCACCCGCTGTCCGGCCGCTGGTCGGCCGCGCCGTGGATCGCGATTTTCACCGGCAACGGCGAGTCGCTGGGTGCCGACCTGACCGTGCTGTGGCAGGGCATCGGCACCTCGCTGGCCCTGAGCGCGGTCACCGTGGTGATCATGCTGGTGCTGCTGGTGCCCACCATGGTCATCGTGCATATTCGCTCCAAGGTTTTGGAGCGCGCGATCGAATGGGTGGCCACGCTGCCGCTGACCATCCCGGCCATCGTGCTGGTGGTGGGTTTGGGCCCGATCTACCGCTGGCTGTCCGCCGACGTGCTGAGCACCAACCCAATCTGGCTGTGCTTTGCCTACGTGATTCTCGTGATGCCGTTCGCCTTCCGCGCGATCGCCGTGGGGCTTAACTCCATCGACGTCAAGACGCTGGTCGAGGCATCCCGCTCGCTCGGTGCCTCCTGGCCCAAGGTGTTCTTCAAGGTGATCATCCCGAACCTATGGCAGTCGATTCTCTCGGCATCCTTTATCTCCATCGCCGTGGTGCTGGGCGAATACACCGTCGCCTCGCTGCTCGGCCGTATGAACCTGCAGGTCGCGCTCTACCAGCTCGGCCAGTCCAATTCTCAAATCTCCACCGCCATGTCGCTGCTGGCTCTGCTCTTCGGTGCGGTGCTCCTCGTTGCGCTCGACCTGATCTCCGACGCAATGCGCAAGTCAAGGGAAGGTAAGTAACCTGATGAACAGCAATTCGATTTTCACCCGTCGCCATGCCGGTGCCGATGCCGCGGCTTCTGTTTCGGCACCCGCCACCACGTCCGCTGCCGCCGAGGACGCCTTCAAGAACGATCCCACCGCCACCCTCGAAGGCGTGCGCGGCAAGGACGTGACCAAGGCCGCCAAGGCCCTGCTCAAAGACAGCGTCAAGCGCGGCGGCGGCTCCATCCAGATGCGCGACGTCGTCAAGATCTACCCCGGCTCCACCGTTCACGCGCTCGACGACTTCAACCTGGACATCAAGCCCGGCGAAATGGTCGTGCTGCTCGGCGGCTCCGGCTGCGGCAAGTCCACCGCGCTGCGCTCGCTCGCCGGCCTCGAAGACATCCAGGGCGGCCGCATCATGGTCGGCGGCCAAGACGTCACCGGCGTGCCGGTCAACAAGCGCGAGATGGCCATGGTGTTCCAGGCCTACTCGCTTTTCCCGCACATGACCGCCCTGGAGAACGTGGAATTCGGCCTCGAAGTGCGCGGCATGGGCAAGGCAGAACGCCGCAAGATCGCCATGGAACAGCTGGAGCTCGTGGGACTTGCCGATCAGGCCAAGAAGTACACGCAGCAGATGTCCGGCGGCCAGCAACAGCGCGTGGCCCTGGCCCGCGCGCTGGCCGTCAAGCCGCGCGTGCTACTGCTCGACGAGCCGCTCTCCGCCCTCGACGCCAAGGTGCGCGTCCAGCTGCGCGACCAGATTCGCCGCATCCAACTCACCACCGGCACCACCACCGTCTTCGTGACCCACGATCAGGAAGAGGCGCTGGCCGTGGCCGACCGCATCGGTGTGATGAACAAGGGCAAGATCGAGCAGATCGCCGCCCCGCAGAACCTGTACCAGCGCCCCGCCACCGAGTACGTGGCCACGTTCATTGGACTCACCAACCGCCTGCCCGGCGCATCCAATGGCGACGAGGCCGTGGTCTTCGGCCAGCGCGTGCCGCTGCTCGCCGGCTCCGCCAAGGGCGATTCCGTGGCCGTGCTCGTGCGCCCGGAGAACCTGACGCTGGCCTTGGCCGGCAGCAGCGATTCGCACGTCGGCGAACGCGCCCGCGTGGAGGTCATTCACTTCCTTGGCTCCTTGGTGCGCGTGGATACGGTCATCACCTCCGGCGAATACCAGCGCTGGAACAAGGGCGAACAGCTCAAGGCCACCGTGCAGCTGCCCGCCAGCGAGCTGCCGGCCGGTCTGGCGGTGGGCGATGACGTGATTGTCACCCCGCGTCCGGTCGCCGCGCTCGCCTGCTGAATGGCGTTGCGATGATCGTGCGGTTCTGTTCTGTTTTTGTGACTGTACGATCGTCGAATGGCTTATCGGCAATGATGTGTGTGGGACGGCGGCGATTTTTGGGCGATTATCGCGTGCCGTCCCACAGCAATCTTGCAGAGTAGGGGACTTTCTCGGCATTGGGAATGATTGACGTTGATCATTCCTTGCCCATTGATGATTTCCTCCCCCATTCCCAATGCAATCGAAACGCCGTGCCGTATTCTTGAAGAGTATTGCACGTGTGATCGGTCCGTTTGCGGCCAGTAACTATGGGGGATAAGTATGAGCGAACCAATGCCGCCGGCGCAGCAGCCGCAGGCACCTCAGCAATCGCAGCAGCCGCAACAATCTCCACGCGATTGGTGGTTCACGGCCCATCGCCGGTTTTCGACAATCGGCTCGGCGCTCGCCATTATGATGGTGTTCTGGATCGGACTGAATATTCTGGCCACTGAAGCACTACGAACGCTGCTTGGCACCGATGTGCCCGCTTGGGCTGTGCTGCTCGCCTCCTCCGGACCGCTGTATGTGGTGGCCATGCCGCTGAGTATGTTGGCCTTCACTCGCGTACCGGTTATTCGCACCCGGCAGTACCCCATGAAGGCGGGGGAGTTCATTCAGATTTTCGTCATGTGCATTCCGGTAATGTTCTTGGGCAATATGATTGGCAGTATATTGTCTGCCGGAGCCACTGATGGTCAGGCCACCAATCGCATCAACGACGTGATTCTTGGCAGCGACTGGCGGGTGAACGCATTGTTCATAGGCCTGTTGGCACCGGTTTGCGAAGAATGGATTTTTCGCAAGGAGATTATCTCCCGCCTGCGCCGGTACGGAGAGAAGACCGCAATCATATTCTCCGCATTGGCATTCGCGCTATTCCATATGAACGTGTTCCAGTTCTTCTACGCCTTTGGCCTAGGACTGATGTTCGGATATGTATACACGCGCACCTCCCGACTGCGGTATTCGGTGGCTATGCACATGCTGATCAACCTGAACGGGTCAGTACTCGCCCCATTGGTGATACAACAGATCGATCCCCGCATCCTCGACGGCACGGTCAGCGAGGCCGAAATCATGCGTATGGCTGAAGCCGGCAACATGGGCGACATGGGCATCATGATGTTGTACGGCACAGTGATGTTGGGCCTCTGCATTGCCGGTATCGTGCTGCTTATCACCAAGCGCAAGAGCTGGGAGTTCTATCTTGCGCCAGAGGAGTTGCCTGCGGGGCTTAAAATACGCACCGCCTATGCCAATCCCGGCGTTATCGCGTACCTACTGTTGACTGTGATGCTTACCGGTTGGATGCTGTTCGCATGACTGTCATAGCCGGACCCAGAGAGGCGAGCCGGGAGATATCACAGATTGCCTGACGAGCCGCCATCTTCAACAAGGTATTCGGTGCCCGAACCGGCGATGGCTCGCGCCGCCATATCTTTGATGGTGGAAGGCAGCACACCCTCGCGCGCGAACACAAGCACTTGGCCGGTCATGCCGTAAGGGGAGAAGCCGGTGAACTTGACCAATGGCGGCTGACCCTCCAGCGCCACGTCGGCGGTGGCTTTGGTTACGCGGTCGAGAATATCCTGACTGATCGCAGACGGGTCGCCGGAGGCCTTGGCCGTGAACTCAAGCGTGGCCATGCCTTCGCTGACCGGCGTGAGCTTGGTCAGGGCGGCCGTATTGAGTACCGAATTGGGGATGACCATCATGTCTCCGGAACGGGTGCGCACCACGGTCTGACGCCAGGTGATGTCGTGCACGGTGCCTGTGACGCCTTGAATGGTCACCAGATCGCCGGGTTGGATTACGCGGCCCAGCATCAGGCCGAAGCCGCCGATGATGTTGGCGATTGTATCCTTCAGACCCAGCGAGATCGCCACACCTCCAACACCAAGGGCGGTGATAAGTGTGGTCGGATTGATGCCGAATACGGGCTGCAGTACCATCGCTGCGCCGGTGACCCAGATGGTCACGCGCGTGAGGTTCACGAAAATCGAGGCGCTGGGAATCTGAGAATTGTCCAGAATCTTGCGCAACACGCGGCTGATGACGCGGTCGGCCACAAATACGATGGCCAATACAATGGTCAGCCAGATGAGTTTGCCGGCGTTCACCTGAAACCAGCGTGCGATGTCTTCTGCATATTCAGTCATACGCCTACTGTATCGGTCGTTTCTGGTGAAGTCGTGGAGACGGGGTGGCAGAAAGCGGAATCGGCCTACGGTCGATTCCGCTACTCCTGGCGTTCGCGGCAGGTCTGGCCGAGGCCGCGGGCCAGTCGAATCGGATCGAGAATCTCGTCCAACTGCTCGGCGGGCAGGTCGGTGCGTTCGCCGGCCACCTCGCGCACGGTACGGCCGGTATGTACGGCTTCGGCGGCGATGTCGGCCGCGTGCTCGTAGCCGATGTAGTGGTTGAGCGCGGCGGAAATCGACGGTGAGGACTGGGCGTATGAACGCCCCAGGTCAGCATTGATTTCGATGCCTTCCACGCAGTTGACGCGGAACGTCTCCATGGCGTGCGTCAGCAACGCCATGCCGGTCAGCAGCTCATGCACCATCACCGGGTCGAAGGCGTTCAGCTGCAACTGTCCCTCGGCCACAGCCCAGTTCACAGTCACGTCCATGCCGAAAATCGTGAAGCAGCACTGGTTGACGCATTCGGGGATCACAGGGTTCACTTTGGCCGGCATGATCGACGATCCGGCCTGGCGAGCCGGCACGTTGAGATCGTTGAAACCGCAGCGCGGCCCGGAATTGAGCAGTCGCAAATCGTCGGCGGCCTTCTTCAGGTGCACGGCGAGGCTCTTGATGGCAGCCGACGTGGCCACGTACGCGCCCATATCCGTCATGGCGGCCACCGGATCGGGCGCGGCGGTGACCGGCAGCCCGGTGATTTGCGCCAGATGCTTGATAGCGGACTTGCGGAATCGCAGATCCGCGCAAATGCCGGTACCGATGGCGGTGGCACCGAGGTTGAGCTGGGCCAGCAGCGGCACCACGCGATCGAATGCAGCCAAATCAGACTTCAACAGCGTGGCAAACGCATGAAATTCCTGACCATAGGTCATTGGTACGGCGTCCTGCAGCTGCGTGCGGCCAATCGTCACGTCATTGATATGTTTGTCGGCCAGATCGTGGAAGGCCTTGGCGAGTTTCTTGGTGGACTCGGCGAGCGGCCCGATCGCGTCGATAAGCGCGAGTTTGCAGGCGGCCGGGTAGGTGTCGTTCGTGGACTGCGACTTGTTGACGTCGTCGTTCGGATGGATGTATGTGTAATCGCCGCGCTGGCGGCCGGCGATTTCCAACGCACGGTTGGCGATCACCTCGTTCATGTTCATGTTCGACGAGGTGCCGGCACCGCCCTGCATCACATCGACCGGGAACTGATCGGCCAGTTTGCCGGCCTCAATTTCTAGGCAGGCGGCGCGAATGGCCTCGGCCTTGGCTGGGTCGATCAGGCCTAATTCCTCATTGGCGATGGCGCAGGCGCGCTTGACCGTGGCATAGGCGCGAATCAGCTCGGGATGTTGGCTATCGGTGATGCCGGAGACCGGGAAGTTGCCGATAGCGCGCTGGGTGTGAATACCCCAGTAGACGTTCGCCGGCACCTCCATCTGGCCGATGCAGTCATGTTCCAGACGGGTCTTGTTCGATGTTTCGCTCATGCTTCCATCTTCCTGTGCGTGGGTTGGAAACGCCAGCATGAGAGGCTGATTGCGCCTTGTGAGAAACCTCACGCGAGGTTCGTGCGGCGGAAACAATCCAGACTCGCTGGTTTTCGGTCAAGCGGTGTACCCGGGGAATCCTGCGGGGCCGTTCGACGATGAGATGGTGGATGGCGCGGCATGCGTGGCGGCGACCGGCATGCCGGGGGCGGTCGAATCCTGCGCATTGTGCACGAAGATGCGATTCCAGTAATTAAGCATGTCCTTTTGGCTCATGGCCAGGTATATGCCCATGGCCAGCACGGCCACATCTTCTTTAAGCAGGTCTTTGATTTCGATGGTGTCGCTCAATTCGGGCCAACGTTGCAGCACGGCGAGCATGCCGCCCACGGTGAACTCGACCATGAGATCGGTTTTCAGGTCAAGGTTCTTGGGGTCGCGTTGCAATGTGCTGAGCATTTGCAGACGGCAGAAGTCGCGCAGCGATTCGGTCAGTTCAAGCGTGCTGTGCGGGCCTGCCAACAGGGCCAGGTGGTCGAGGCGCTGACGCTGCTCTGGATCGGAGAGCGTGGCGGTGACGCGGTCTCGCCATTGTTCCTCGGGATTGCCGTTCGGATCGGGGGTGCGGTTGATCGGAATCGATTCGACCTGATGCAGGATGGCTGAATCGGCCAATTCGGGCAGGCTGGAGAAGTGATAGTAGAACGAATTACGGTTCACGCCAGCCTCACGCACCACGTCGGTAACGGTGATCTTGCGATAGTCGCGGTCGGCGAGCAATTCCCAGAAAGCGTTCTCGAGGCGTTCTTTGGCGGGCAGCACCTCGGAATCATGGCGTGGACGTGGCATCTCTTCCTCCTGATGCACCAGCGTGATATGGTCACGCTGTCTAATAACTTATTGGGCAGTATAACTATTATTTGTGGACATGTCTATGAGCTAATCGGCGATTTCAGTTGCGTCCTCCGCTGATGGCGAAGCTGTGGTGCCGGCATCGGCATCAGTATCGGCTCTGGCCGGAGCTGCGCTATCTGCTCCTGCTGCAGTTTCTGCTGGGATCTCGGCTGTTGCTTTGGAGGTCGCAGAACTTGGTGCGGAAGCCGGGGCGGGCGTCGGCTTGCGTTTGGCCGTGGACGCCTTGAACAGTATCGCCAGGGCCTCAACCAAATGACGCCGGTCTGCGGGGGTCAGCCCAACGTACGCGCCAAGCATCGCCGGAATCGAAGCGGGGAAGTTGCTCATCACCTCGCTGAAGCTGGTGGCGCCGTTGGCGTGCAGCACGGTGAACAGCGCATCCACCGCACGCTCGCGCTGTTCGGGCGTAAGCGTGGCGATCCAATGGTTCAGCTCCTCGTTAAACAACTGCGAGCTGGAACTCAAATCCGGCTCGGTGATGAACTGGTCACCATCCAATAGCCAGGTGAAGGCGGAATGCTGCATGATGCCATCCGAATCGGAAGAGACCACGCGGCAAGGCTCCGGGGTCTCGAAAATCATGCCCACAATCGACGAACTCGGCACGATTTTCGTCACCTTCGGCTGGATGGTGCGGTAGGCGGGGCTGGTCACAATCTCCGGCGGGAAACCGGGGCCATCCAGTGAATAGACATGCTGAATGCGCTTGCGCACCTTGGGATCGGCGTTCATGGCCGCGTAAATCGCCAGATTGCCTCCCTTGGAATGGCCGACCAGAATAATCGGACCCTCCCACAGTCGCGCCACCATATCCAGATAGGCGCTGGCTGAACGTTGCGCCGGCACCGGATACTGGAAAGCCATATTGAAATCTTCCTTCCATCCGATGAGCGAATCATCGGTGCCGCGGAAGGAAATAACCAACGTGCCTTTGTAGGTCGGCTTTCGGCGCTTGTGGCCGTCGGGCAGTTGGAAGGTGGCGGCGGCGAATTGGGTTTGCTCACCCTGATTGATGTGCTCGACCACCGCGCCCAGGCGAACGTTGGCGTAGCGGGGGTTTTCGCCTGCGGCCTGGAACAGGTCGTGGGTCAGGTCCGGGTTGACCACTGAAACCATTTGGGCTTCGTGCGGCTTGTCGTCGGCATGTGTTTCCGGCGAACGATGCAGCTCGCGGTTGGCCTCGTCAAGGCTTACCGATTCAAGCTCGGGATGCCAGATACCCTTCAGCCAGATCAGTGGATGCTTGGGTTCGAAAGCGCGAATGCGTGCGGCGAACGAGCCTGACCGCGTCTCATCCAGCATCAACGTCGGACAGACACTGGCCACATCCTCATAGATGAGCGTGGAGATGATCAAGGCGTCGATTTCGTTGAACGGCAAGTCGGCGAAGGAGCGCGTTTCGGTGTGCGCGTAATCGATAATGCCGGTCATGCGCACCTCCTGCTTCCGTTGATATTGCATATCCCCTTGGGCTGCGTGGTCTTGCGATCGCGTGCGGCCGTGCGGCTGCGCGCAGCAATTAACCATATGCATTCCATTGTAGGGATTGTACGGTTTTGGCCGGCGCGATCGAGCAAGACTGCACCGACGGCGAACAATTCGTGGAAGGATTCCCGTCGGCTTGTCGAAAATTGTCGGGTAGCAGGGTTGCGATGCCAGCCAGCCGACCACCCTCCGGCGCTACGCGCCATCTCCCGCCGGCGGGAGGGTTAACCACTCAATCCTTTTTGACGAGGCGGACCGCTGGGCCCGTCAAAGGTTCGGCAGATCGAAGCGCGCCAGATCCACGCCCTCGAGTTCAAGCAACTCGGCCTTGATGTCGAGTCGGCCGCCGTAGCCGCCAAACGCGCGGCCCGAGCCGACTACGCGGTGGCAGGGCACGATGATGGTAACCGGATTGCGCTTCACTGCGCCTCCGACCGCCTGCGCGGCCATGCGGCCGCCGCCGCGTCGTTCGGCCAATTCGGCGGCGAGTTCGCCGTAACTTACCGTCATGCCATAGGGGATTTCGGCCACCAGATTCCACACTTCATGTTGGAATGGCGTGCCGGCGGGATGCAAAGGCGGCACCTGATCCGAGCCGGGGCGTTCGCCGGCGAAATAGGCGGTCAGCCATTCGCGGGTTATACGGAATACGTCGGGTTCACTATCGGATTCGCGATTCGAATCGAGAACGGCTTGGTGATCGGTGGCCCACCACCAGTCTTCAAGACAGAGTTCGGTAAGTCCCTCGCCGTCGGAGGCCATCATCATCCGGCCGATGGGCGTTTCGACTGTGGCCCGCATCAGTTGTCGTTGCGTCATACCGCCATTATCGCGCGTTGAGGGATGAAGCCCATACCGTGCCTGATTCCATGAAGGACGGCACGTCGGCGTAGTTCGGGAACTTCACTTCGGCGCTCGATAATCGTTGGAAAACCGGTGGGACACGCGGGGGCTTGGCTTTTTCCTGAGATTGGCGTATCTTTGTCACCTGTTGCCTGTGAAGGTAACACATGCGGACATAGCTTAGTTGGTAAAGCGCAACCTTGCCAAGGTTGAGACCGCG
>OLNH01000775.1_pt1 | contig 22687 bp, 28 predicted proteins | sample 1643101 | NCBI WGS metagenome assembly OLNH01 (sample SAMEA3136758, study PRJEB25190) | human gut metagenome | biome: human gut; feature: human-associated habitat; material: faeces | place: Austria | collected 2013
ATATAAAACAAAATACAGGAATAGATTTAGGTATTAAGGAGTTATGTATTACTTCTGCTGGAAAGAAATACGAAAATCCAAAAATCATCAGAAAATACGAAAAGAAACTGGTGAAACTGCAAAGGCAGTTAGCCCATAAAGAGAAAAGAAGTCAAAATTACTACAAAACAAAGAAAAAGATAGCAATATGCCATGAAAAAATAACAAATACCAGAAAAGATTATCTGCACAAGATGTCCCATGAGATTATCAGCGAAAACCAAGTGATAGTTTCGGAAGATTTGCAGATAAAAAACATGGTAAAAAATCACCGTTTGGCAAAGTCTATAAGTGATGTATCATGGTATGAGCTGACAAGACAGTTAGAATATAAGGCAAAGTGGAATGGCAGGAAATATGTCAAAATAGACACATTCTATGCCAGTAGTCAGCTGTGTTCAGTCTGTGGATACCAAAATACAGAGACAAAAAATCTATCAGTAAGGGAATGGACATGTCCTGTCTGTGGAACAAATCATGACAGGGATATCAACGCAGCAAAAAATATACTGGAAGAAGGATTAAGACAAATAGCATAAAAATAACAATATAGGGCAGGGACTGCCCGAATTAATGCCTGTGGAGATAGTAGGTTACGAGGTCTGCGAAGCAGGAAGCCCATTGGCTTTAGACAATGGGTAGTTCACTACAGTTTATCAATCCAAAACACAATGCTATCGCAGCAATGACATAAAGAAAAATAGTATCTCTATCCATAGTCCCACCTTTCTTTATCACGCCAAGTCTGCTTTATCGTAAATCTTTATAGACAAAGATGCTGATATTGCTAAAACCGCAAAACCAATAAGGACAATACCGCCATAAACAAGGTATGGGGAAAACATAGAGAGGAAGTTTAAGTTTAGACTTCCCACTCTCATAAGCAGTGGCAGAATAAATGGCGAAGCCATAATAATCACCCCAAAGGCAAACTTTGTTTTTTCATATCCAAACTTATACTGTATTGGCAAATAAATACCAATAAAAACAGATACTATAAGAAACATAAATGCAAACAGCTTGATATCTGATGTTCCTAATCCGGGCATAAACAAGGTTTCAAGTTCAAAAACGATACAACAGATTGCATATATAGCCATGCAAAAAATGTATTTTGATGAAACTATCGCTTTCCGTGAAAATGGTGTGGCACATAGTAATGTCGCAGCTTTTGGAAATTGATACTCTTTTAGGGATACATATTGCAACAGCATGAAAACGCCAAAAATGACAGAAAGAATAAATCCAAAAACTCCCGTAAACTCCGGTGTCCGCCAACGCATGACAGGTGGGATAAGCGCAATAACTACAAGCATAATCAGCACATATTTTTTTACAATCAGAAAATCCTTTTTTAGTAGGGCGAACAACATCATTTTTCACTTCCAATATTTCCAAGCATAATATCTTCAATCGTCGGACGCTCAACCATAATGTTGGGAATATAAGACCGTACTTCGGATAGTTGCTTTGTAATTCCTGTAAATCCAAAATCAGTTTCCGATATAGATAAAAAGAGCTTGCGAGTATCAGTTGTTAAAGCTCCACTATCACCTTTGACAATCCGATATGTGTCAAGCAAGGTATCCTTTTCGTCTCGAAAGACGATACGCCCGTTATCAATCATAATGAGCATATCGGCAATCTTATCAAGGTCAGAGGTGATATGTGTCGAAAAGAAAACACCTTTTCCGCCATTTTCCATGTACTCAGTTAAGATTTTCAAAAGCTGCCCCCTAACTAAAGGATCAAGTCCGCTTGTCGGCTCATCCATAATCAAAAGTTCTGCATTATGAGAAAGAGCTAAAGCAAGAGCATACTTCATTCTCATACCTTTGGAAAGGCTATTGATTTTCTGCTTCGGGTCAAGCGAAAACATATCCATGTACCGCTTAAAATCCTGTTCAGACCATGAAGTGTACGCAGATGAAATAATTACTTTCATTTCACCCAGCGAAAGTTCTTCGTAAAATCCCCCGCCGTCTAAAACTATACCAATACGGTCTTTGATTTCTCTTTCATTCTTATCCATGTCAAGACCGAAAAACTGAATTTTGCCGGATAGCTTGTTCGTCAGACCTAAAAGCGTCCGCAGCGTTGTTGTTTTACCTGCTCCATTGACACCAATAAAACCTGTGATACACCCCTCTGGCAAAGAGAATGTCACATCTTTCAAAGAAAAATCGCCATACGACTTATTTAAACCGCTGACTGTCAAAATATCGTTCATTTCAATCCTCCTCGTAAAGAATATCCATCATGGAATTAAGTTCTTCCTTACTGATTTTCAGTGATTTTGCTGTTTGTATCATATCCGCCATTTTTTGTTCTACAAGCCGTCGTTTGGAGTCGCGGAGTAATTCAAGATTGCTTGTAGATACAAATGTCCCAATTCCTACTTGACTTACAATAAATCCCTCCTGTTCTAACTCCTCATATACCCGTCGAATTGTTAAGACGCTCACTTTCAAATCATTAGCAAAAGCCCGAATAGAGGGAAGTGCGTCCCCTTCAACCAATTCTTCTTTTAATATGGCGTCCTTAATCTGGTCTTTTATTTGTTGGTATAAGGGAGTGTCAGAAGTATTTGAGATTAGTATTTTCACAAAGCCTCTCGCCCCTTTCTTTTGGTGTGATGTAACTACATACACATTATAAACAACAAGCACATTATTGTCAATATAATACTGAAAACAAACAGATAGAGAGGAATTACAGGATTTTTCTTTACTCTCTTTTGGCAAATCGTTAAGGAAAGAATCGAAGGTGGTGCAAACGAAAAAGCAGTATGGAGACTTTTCATTAACTGCCCTTTCGTTTGCATCAATTTCGATTTTTTCTGGTTGAACAAAGCGCGTCAACTCTATATGGACTTTTAATTATGACACTCTATTTATAATAGGATAGCGTGTACACATAGAAACACATAGAATTTATAATTCAGTCCTGTATTATGACACCAGAAATAAGCCTCCCTAAGGAAGCTAAAAAAATATACAGTTATGATACGTTAACAGAGCATATGTGGTTTTGGTTTTATAAAATGTTGTTCTGTAGGCAGAGGAATAATCTTACCACCACAGGAAGAACACTTGCATATATCTTTATTATAAAGAAGACGGATAATGGCAGGTGCATCCATATCTTTCAGCTTGGAAATATATTTTTTGCAACCAAGGATGTTTCTACATAGGGTAATCTTTTTCTTCTTATTTCTGGATGAAAGAAGACCATAGTGCCTGATACGTACAAAACGTTTTGGAGGAACATGCATTAAAAATCGACGGATAAATTCCTCGCCGGATATGGTGATCTCTTTCCAAAGCCCTTGGTTTTTGTAATCTTTAGCGGAAAAAGTAACTGTAGATTCTGTCATGTCTTTGATACGGTAGTTGCTGATAGCAATCCGGTGGGTGTATTTTCCAAGGTATCTGATGACAGATTCGGCACCGTCAAATGGTTTCTTGCAATAAGGAATCCATTCCTTTGTATAGCAGGTATTTAACAATTCCTTGAAAGTATAGTAGTTTTTGTAAGGTGCAGCCGATCCATGAAATTCAAGCCTGTCATTTTCCCAGAGCTGCTTAAGTTCAGCCATATATTTTCCACGAAATATTTTGGAGATCACCTTAATCGGAAGAAAAAACTCTTTCCCGTTGTCTTTCCAATGATTTTTCACATCCAGTCCTCCACCAAGAACAATCGCATGGATATGAGGATGAAAATTCATGGTGCTTCCCCATGTATGGAGGATACAGATATAGCCGATATCAGTCCCAAGATATTTACTATCAGCAGCAAGTTCACTGAGAGTATCTGAAGCCGCATGATAAAGAGCAGTGTATAAGAATTTCTGGTTGCTGTAGATAATGGGATTAAGTTCTTCTGGAACTGTAAAAATTACATGGAAATAAGGAGCATCTAAGATATCCTCACGCCGTGCATCTACCCATTTTTCTTTTGGAAACTCCTGACACATAGGACAGCATCTGTCACGGCAGGAGTTATAGTGGACTGACATGCAGCCGCAGTCCTCGCATACGCTTACATTCACACCAAAGGCACCGGTTTTGCAATTCATGATGTGATAAGCGGCCTTTCGCTGAGCGGGAGAAATACTATGTGTGGATTCAAAAGATGGATAAAAACGATGAAAAACATCCTGAATCGTACAATCCTTACTCATGATTCACCACCTTCCGGGTTGTCGAACGGGCTGCGGATTCCAAGAAGTGTCTTGTTGCTCACATGAAGGTAAACATCTGTAGAGCGAGGATCAACATGTCCCAGAAGTGACTGGATATATTTTATATCTGTGCCACTTTCGAATAGGTGGCTGGCAAAACTATGACGGCACGCATGAGAGGAAATATGACGGTTAATGCCGGCGAGTTTAGCACTTTTCTTAAAGAACTGGTTAACACTGGCTATATCAAGATATCCACCGGACCAGGAACTTGGGAAAAGGATATCTTTAGGGCGACCACATTTGTACCAATACTCTGTGAGAAGGTCTAAATTTTTTTGAGACAGAATTGTATACCTGTCAATTCTGCCTTTGGTTTCACGAACATGAATTGTCATGTTGGTACGTGAAATGTCATCATAATGAAGATGAACAACCTCTGATACACGTAATCCGGAAGAATACATAGTTGCAATAATCGCTTTATGCTTCAGATTCGGAGTGGCGTCAATGATTGCATTTATTTCATCGCGGGATAGAACAGCAGGAAGATTTCGCTCTCTTTTCATAGCCGGAACAGTGTCATCATCCCAGAGAATCTTCAGCACCTTTTTATATAAGAACTTGATTGCAGACCGATAGTGATTGTGAGTTTCAGGAGACCTTCCTTCCAGACGTTTGGCAGTAAGAAAACTTTCCGCATCTTCAAGTGTAAGATCAGAAACATTTTTTCCAATCCAACGAAGGAAGTAACTGACATCAGAGCAATATAGTTGAATAGTTCTTTCACGCAGGTTACGTTTTTCCGCTTCATTGCGGATGGATTCAAAAATATCTTTATACATAATAAAACCTCCAGAATAAATAGTGTTAATAATTACATCTACCTATTCGGAGGTGCGTTAGCGTCATAATTCCGATTGCGGAAGAGACTGGAAAATGTTATTCTTATCATAGGCAGTGGAGCTTTCTTAGTTCAGTTGTTTCGTGTGGTAACTTAACAATAACGGATTATGGAAAGTAATTCCACTGCTTTTTTAATAAAAATAAAACTGCGCCACAGCCTTGGCAGGCCATCGCGCAGCGATTTTGTTCAATCGGAAGTTGTCAAGTTTTTCAAACAGCCTCATTGCATAGGAATGCCAAACAGATTATCCTTAAAGTAGGAGGTGGCAGAAATGGCAAACGAAGATAAAAAAGATTTTAATGCTATGTTGCACGATAATAAGGATATGCCCAAATTTCAAATTATTATAGACCAGAAAAGCATTGAAAAATATGGTGGCAGTAAAATGTATTTTGCACCGCCAATCGACTATGACAAAGTAATGAAAAAAATTCCGTATGGTAAGGTGATTACCGTCGGAAAAATACGAGAATACTTTGCAGAGTTAAGTGGTGCAGATTTTACAGAACCCATTACGGCAGGAATTTTTGTTTCTATTGTGGCATGGGCGAGTTATCAGCGTTCAGAAGATGAAACACCTTATTGGAGAACATTAAAAGCGAACGGAGAACTAAATGCTAAATACCCAAATGGTATTGAAGCACAAAAAGAAAAATTAGAAGCAGAAGGACACACCATTATTCAAAAAGGGCGTAAAAATGTACGATATTATGTAAAGGGCTATGAAAATTCCCTCTTTGATTTGAAGTAGGCTTTGGAACAATAGATGGCTACGCTTATAAGGATTATTGGACAATTGATAGATAACTTCGAGTTTGTATAATTAAAGCACGGGTTAAATCACACATTATCCCAGTGATTTTTGACCAGTGCTTTAATACCATCATGAATATTAGTGTTTGAATCTCCATCCAGAAATGTGACAACCCGAAAGCCGATATCCGCATATTTCCTACGTTCAGCTTCAAATTCTTCCTGTGAAGAAAAATTATTGTGCCAGAGATAATACGTTGGCTTCCGCAAGGTTATCACATCCTTTCTTTTAAATTTTCTATAACTATCATATAAAAAGTGGACAGTTTTCGTGTCTGTCCACTTTAAAATAATTTTACCGTTCGCGATCTGAATGGGTTAATTGTCCTCGTTTTGCCAGTTCCAGTATTTCTGGTGGAATACGATTCATCAGATTCTGGAGATTTTCATAGTCAGCTCTGAGTCTGACATCATCCATTTTCTTTCGTATACTGCTGGACGTTGCTTCTTTTACCTGTCTGCTTAAATCCTGTGTCTGCCTTTTTAATGATACATTATCTGACTTTAAGGAACTAATCGTCTTATCATATTTCCGAACCTGTGTCTGAAAGTTCTCCATTGCGGGGAAAAACTTCTGTAAAAGTTCCACTGCTTTATCTGTATTTTTACCGGCATTAAAGAGATTTGTATTTTCCAGTAAATCAGTAATCTGCTTGGCCTGTCGGGTTAGATGTGCTGCTTCTTTGAAAAGTCGTGGTGGAATATGTTCACGCCCAGTCATGCTGGCGGCTTCTCCACGTTCCAGATCTGGATATTTTTCTACCATGTGTTTCCAGAACTCATCCTGCCACCAGGTCAGCTTTTTCTTATTTCCAAGAATCTCTTTTGCACAGAGCCTCCCATCTTGGGTTATCGGGACAAAGGAAAGGTGCATATGTGGAGTTTTCTCGTCCATATGCACCACAGCCGAAAGGATTGTCTTTGAATCTTGATATTTCTCTATAAATTCCAAAGCTGTTTGAAAATACGCTCTGACTTCACTCTTTTTCTTACCGTTGAAAAATTCTGGTGTAACAGTAATCAAGGCTTCAACAACACGTACACTGTCTTTGCGTGTCCGGCATCCATATTCTTCAATCAGTCGATTCGATTCTGCCCGGTACTTTCCGACTGGTTCAATCAGGTGATAATTCAGATTTTTTCGACTGTTGTCTATATCCGGATTACTGGCATATTTTTCTTTTTTTCGTTCATTGTGTGCTTCAATATTGCTGATTTCAGGTCCTTTGTATTTTGCAAATCTTAAAATACCGTATTGTGCTTTTGGCATTTGTACTTTCTCCTTTCCAAAAAAAGGCTAACTGTCATATTATTTCGACAGCCAACCTGAAAAATATATAATGTGTAACTTACATTGAATCACTACGTACATACGTACTAGATTTTAATTTGTCCATTCTTTCGGTACGTACGTACACTGGGAAGCGTCCATAAAGCCATCTGTATAAGACAGCTTTGTAATAACCTCTACTCCCGTAAATCCCCAGACTCGTCGCCCGGCAGAGTTTTTTATTGTATTGCAGTGTACCAGGTTGTATTTTGTCTGAACTGCAATCATAGCATCTGAGAAACTTCGATTTTTTAATGCGGTCATGGAATTTTCTTCGCACCAGAGACGATAGCTTTCATACAGTTCTTTGGAACTTGCACTTGACTCTGTCTGAAAGCGAATATATCCTTCTGATTCTAAAAACTCCAGTACATTGTTATTGTCCCGTTTCACATTTTCACGATTCGCCTTAATACGGGGACTTTCTGTAAATTTAAAATTCTGACGGACTAACCGTTGTAGTCCTTTAAACGCCCAGAGAAAAATACTTTCGGCTTCCTTCTTCATTTTTTCTGCCAGATAAGGATCATCTACACGATCAGCAGGTTTCTCCTTTGCTGTCAGTACTAATTGCCTTCGGTAAAATCCATCACTACGGTCATACAATGCCTGTAAATCTCCATTGCTGAATGCAAGCAGTCTGGAAAAAAGCCATCCCTGGTAACTTTGCTTTCCTTTACGTTCCAAGTCCATTTTCCCCTGAGCAGTAACAATGGACTTCACATAGCTGGTCTGTTTCAGAGCTTCCATTCGCATATCATCATCTACGCATAATAAAATGTGTTCAAGGTCAGCTCGGGCAAAGCGGTTTTCAGAAATTTTACCGATACTTCCGTCTTTCATATTCGTGCCTAACAAGCTGTTCAAAACAGCACCAATTTGTGATTTTCCCTCGCCACCATTGCCTTTTATAATCATCATGCGTTGTCCCTTGTTGCTTGGAATCAGACAATACCCAATAAACTCTTGCAAAGTTGGAATATCTTCCGGGTAGAGCAGTTGTTCTAAAAATGCCAGCCATGTGGCAGCTTCTGGTGCATCTGGATTATAGTTGACCGGAAGACGCATTCGCACAATATCCGGTTTTTCAGGTATAAATGTGCCACCTATATATAGAGTCCCATTTGCAAGATGGATTTTATTGGCTTCTGGTGGAAAATCCTCTACATAAGCTGCCAGTTTCATAACTTCCAGAATATTTGTTACTTTGCGTGGAACATTGTTGATGGCATAATGTTTCAGACTTTCAAATATTTCCCCACGAAGGGGCAGATCATCAGTAATCCGCCCCTCTGGAGTAAAAAATGCATTGTTGGAAAAGAGTATTTTATGCGTATGAAGAAATTCCTCACAAAAGGTTGCTTCATTGATATTGGTTCCGTCAAACCAAACTGGATAATTACTAAGCTGCTTTTGCTTCTTCTGCATATACATCCTCCTCACGAACCCCTGAAAGATATTTCAAATCTTCCAGATAGCCTGTTTCTTTCATAGATTTTACAACTTCAAAGCCTTCCTCTTCATCTGCAAAGGTCAGATAATCTGCCAGATATTCGATATAACTCAAATTTTCACAGGCTTCTTCAAATCGTTCATCCATAGGTAAATCTGGTCGTTCCGGTGCGTACAGTGCTTTCCATTTTTCCAGACGATGAAGATATTCGCAGACCATTTTCTGACATTCACATAATTCTTTCTGTCTGTTTTTTGTTTCCATGTACTCTGGCTTTTTCAGAGCTGTTATTACTGGCGGATTATCTGGTGTAATACCAAAATCTACAGCAATTTTCTTGGCGGCTTCATAGTTACTCAATCCGAATAGATTTGCAACAAACTGAATCACATCTCCGGTAGCACCACAACCAAAGCAGTAGTAATAAGTGGTATTCAGTTTCATACTTGGATGATGGTCATTATGAAATGGACAACAGATCATGTTGTTTCTTCCAATTTTCATGCCATAATATTCTGCAGCCTGTTCGACTGTTACAGTTTCTTTTATTGTTTCAAATAATCTCATTCTATTTTCCTCCTAATTTAAGTTTGAATTTAAAGCTGTGCCGTTTTATCCAGATCCTTTCCTGACAGGCAACCCTTCTCGGCGCTGTGTCGTCTCTTTGTGAGCGCTCTTTTCTGATCAGAAAATCGTGGCGGTTTATAAAGCTCCGGAACGGTCATTTAGTTTTCAAGGTTCTGTCTGATCGATCATGTTGACAGTTTAGCATGAAAAAATCGCACCCCTGATTTATTCACGTACAATGAAAATCACGAATACGATTTGATAAAAAATTGCAAATTTGCACAGGCACAGATATAATGGAAGTAGTTTAGGAGGTGACGAAACAATGGGAAAATCTGATTTAATAGAAGATGAAACAAGTCTTGCATACCGATTGCGTAATTTGCGGAAAGACCATGATTTAAGCCAAAAACAGTTGGCTGATCAGCTTCATGTGACTCATTCACAAATCAGTCGTATTGAGAGCGGTGAAACAAAAAATCCTAATATAAGCATTGTAATAGATGCCGCCAGGTTTTTTCATGTTTCTACTGATTATCTGCTTGGAATCACTCAGATTACTTCACCCAAAAGTTATGATATATCGGAACTTGGGCTGTCGGAAGAAGCAGTAACGAGACTGATTACCACAAGAATAGATGTAGATATTTTAAACCGATTATTGGAACATGAACATTTTCCAAAATTATGTATTATGATTCGGAATTATTTTGATGATACCATTGCTGAGGGTATAATGGCATGAAATAAGGTCATTGATTTGGCTGTTGATCAACTGACTGATTTGATGACTGTAGAACCCTCAAAAAGAAAAGAGATTATAAAAGATAAGCAGTTTTTAAGCTCACAAAAATTAGGTGCGAATGAAGCGGACATCGAAAAAATCAAGATTCAGTTTATGGCAATATTACGTGATGTTAAATCTGGTATACAGAGAAAAGAACCAATAAAAGCGGTTGTTACAGCCGAAGCGATACAGATAATTCGGGACGCATTGGATATCCATTTAAACAGACCGTTCATTATACTGCAGGAGATAAATGCAAAAAGGGAATAAAAGTAAATCATGATCTTTATGTAGAATCTAAAGATTTTAAAATACAAGTTAAATATTTAAAAAACTGGAAAAGTACATCGGGTACCAGCTCAGCCAGTAAAAAATGGGCTGAATTCCAGAAAGACTTCGACTGGCTAATTGATGAAATCGAAAAGGGATATAAGAACAAACGTGCATTTGTAATAGGATGGTTTAATTGTGTAAATTCGATTACACAATGCTTACAGTTAGGAAGTGGAGTTGGCAGTAAGCCTTTGGTTAATGAAGAAAGATTAGCATATTTCCCATTTTTGAGAAAAACAAAGATTCCTACACATACTTCAGATATAGTGTATAATTATGATCGGGCATATAGTGAGTTGTCCTTAGATTTAATAGGTGAAACCATTCCAAATTGTAATTGCATATTTTTAGGAAATGAAACGGATGTATTTCATTTTGCTATATTTTATTAACCATTATTTAAAGGAGAATTATAAACATGTCAGAATATGGCTATACGAAAAAAGACTGGGCTTTGTTCAGAGAAAAAATTGCCGATTGGCAAGAAGCTTATATGGATAAATTGAATAAAGAGTATATTGATTTATTGACTGGCGATGGAAGACCTTCTGAAAAATTCTGGGCTTTAGAAGAACGAATGCAGAATGATAAAAAAGATATAGGTGTACAGTTAAGAATGAGCCGTTCTAACTGTATCTACAATATAGCCTCATTGTTAAATGAAGGTGCTATTACTATGGCGGATCTGGAAGAATTTAGTGATGAATTGAAAGAAAGAGTACGTTTTATTGCAAAATAAAAAGCCCTATTCATTCGGAACAGAGCGTTTATAGATGAAAGAGATTATTTGGCAGGCGTCGCGGCTCCTGCATCTCTTTTAACCCATAGGGTGCGTGGTTGCAACGAAATTTACCACCTCAAATAATCTCTTTACTATCTTATACATATTATACCCCAATTATGCTTTTTTGTAAATAACATCCTTGTTACGCAAATAGTTATTCAGCCTCTTCTCAGTTATTTTCCAACTGGTAATCACAGAATTTTTATAATCCTTATTATCATCAGAGGTTATGATTTTCAATACCAGAAGAGAGCTTTCCTCGCCATTAAGGATCTTTTTAACAACCAAACCAGTATTTGGACGCTTGTCCCTGAAAATATAATCCGGATCATCTAATATGTCTCTTACGTAATGCATCGTATCTATGTATGCTTCTGGATGCCTTTCACGAATATGCATCATTTGTTCTTCTGTAATAATCACTTCATCAGCTATGTGGTTACTGGTAATACAATCATAAATATCCCAGTCTAGAGTTCCAAGGCTGTGAATTACAATATTTTTCTCTTTAACGATAACGCCATCTCCTATACGAACCTGATTATACTTCATAATGGTTCTCCTTTCTGCCAATAACTTTTCTTGGTTTGTGATTGCGCCCTTTTGCACAACCAGTCTACGTTATTATCATAACACAGGTGATTTACTATGTACAAGTAGAAACTAGATTCTTCGCACTATTCAATCCATCCACCCAATTACACAAAATCACAATCGTCTCATAATTTACATTGATATATGTACGCCACCCTTACGTCCGCCTAATACTTTTTTATTTTTTAAATCTTCCCATTTAAAATCAGGCATTTCTTCCCGTGCCACCAGGAAATTTCCTGCCCTCTGGGTAAGCTGCGCAAAATTAACAACAGGGTCAGTAGCTCCCTCTTGATAAGCATAAATAGAAGCTTCAGCTCCCATAAATCCAATATCTGCTTCTCCGGAAATCACAGCAGTCATTGTTTTATCCGCTCCAAATCCAGTAACAAGCGTCAGATCAAGTCCCTCATCTTTAAAATATTCTTTTTCAATTGCCACATACTGCGGTGCATAGAAAATAGAATGAGCAACCTCATTTAAAGTAACCTTTGTAAGTGTCTTATCATCTGAACTGTCTTTTTTCTTCGCAAATGCTGTTACCGGCACTGCAGTCACGGCAAGTATAACCGAAGCTGCCAGTGCAATCCATTTTTTATTTTTCATGCAGATACTCCTTTTGAAGACTTCTGCTGTTAGAATATGCAGAAAGTATGGGCAGCGTTCGTATTTTTTATTGTATGATCAGAAAGAAAACGATATAGAGATTTGGCGTTTTTTAGTATAAAAAAGTATCGAATGTTGTTGACAAGCCTGAATACATTTGATAAGATTTGTCAAGTAACTTAATATTCCATGAGGGAGTAGTTAGCGCGAAAGTGTGATTTGTCAACATTCTGATTATATTAGAGAGTATAATCTGGCAAATCTTAAATAATGAGACTCATGTATATCGATTAACAGCTGGTGTATGATGCATTGGCTGGTAATTGATATACATGAGTCTTTTTTTATCTGCTGGGTATACTCGTAATAGCAGATATTTCGGTTGACAGTGCTGTTGTGGAGAATAAAAAGGAGGAAAAAATGGAAAAATTCATTAACAATGCCCCATTTGCTCTTGTGCTTGTATTTCTTGTAATAGGTTTTGTACTGCTTATTAAGGGCGCAGACTTTTTTGTAGAGGGAAGCTCAAGCGTGGCAAAGAGACTGCATGTTCCATCTATTATTATCGGACTTACCATCGTCGCAATGGGAACATCACTTCCGGAGACGGCGGTCAGTGTATCGGCTTCACTTACCGGCAATAATGAACTTGCAGTAAGTAATGTAGTCGGTTCCAATATATTCAACCTGATGGTTGTTATCGGCGTGTGTGCAATGATCGCTACAGTAGATGTTGCAAAAGAAACAATAAAGAGAGATATCCCGTTTTCCCTTATCTGTGCAGGTCTTTTATTACTTTTTGGAATTGCCGGATTTGGTGATAAAGCAGGTATGACACTTGGACATCTTGATGGTGTGATATTTCTTGGTGCGTTTGCAGGATATATTTTCTACATGATCAAGATTGCATTAAAGGCAAGTAAGGAAGGCAAGAAGGTTGAGATTGAAGGTGGTTCAGATGAAGATATCAAGCTGATTTCAGTGCCGCTCAGTATTTTATTCATTATTGGTGGTGCAATTGCGATTGCAATCGGTGGAGATGTGACTGTAGATGCTGCTTCAAGAATAGCAAGTGATCTTGGAATGAGTCAGACACTTATTGGACTTACAATTGTTTCAATAGGAACATCACTTCCGGAACTTGTGACTTCAATAGTTGCAGCCAGAAAGAACGAAGTCGATATGGCACTTGGCAATGCGATTGGTTCAAATGTATTTAACATACTTATGGTACTTGGTATTGCATCAGCGATCAGTCCAATCAGCATAATTACTGAGAATATTATTGATCTGTGTGTACTTATTGTATTTACAGTGTGTGTATGGATCTTTGCAGGAACCAAGAAGAAAATCGGAAAAATAGAGGGATTTGCTATGGTTGCGCTTTATGCGGCATATGCGGTTTACATTATAATAAGATAAAGGAGATATCAGACAAATGTTATTATTTTTAAAGGTATTTTTTACTGAATTCATAGCAGAAATGGGAGACAAAACTCAGTTCATGCTTATCGCTCTTACTTCTAAGTACAAGTTAAAAGATATTATATTTGGAACTGCTGCAGCAATCCTTGTACTTAACGGACTGGCTGTTTTGGCAGGCGGACTTGCCAGCGAATTCATTCCTGACTGGCTCATTAAGACAGCAGCAGCACTGGCATTTCTTTACTTTGCTGCATCAACGATTGCCGGTGATGATGACGATGAAGAGGAAGAGGGCGGTAAATCAAAAATTAAATTCGCTCCACTCGCAGTTTTCTGTACATTTTTCCTGGCAGAACTTGGAGACAAGACGCAGCTTACTGCTATTACATTTGGCGCTAATGAAGGTATAGAGTCAGCACTTGTTGTGTGGATCGGATGTTCCCTGGGACTTTTTGCTGCGGATATCCTTGGAATGTTAGTCGGCTATCTTTTAAAGAGCAAGACTCCGGATGGACTGCTTAATACACTTGCATTTGTGATATTCTCTGTATTCGGTGTATACACATTCTATCAGGGACTTAAGATTATCAGCGCAGGCGTCTGTCCAATCCCGGTATGGCCGATACTTATATCTGTAACTGTTGTTTTTGCTGTTTTATGTGTCTGTCTTTTTATAAGAAAAGAGAAGAAGAAAATTAAATAAATCGATGAGGAAAGCTATAGAAAGCAAGTCTATTATGTTTCATCAGTATTATTGTACGAAGAAATATGAAACTTAAAATTCAGGAGGACAACTATATGAAAATTGTAATTATTAACAGGGATGAAAAAGTGATAGATGTGGCATGGGCAGCGGGTTTTACAAGCTTGTCTGTATTTAATCGCTTTTTTAAAAAACAGATGGGACAGACACCATCAGAATATAGAAAGAACCAGTCAAAGCCATCTATAAACTGAAAATAAGTAGAAATTCTCAGCAAGAAAGAATCCTGCAAAAAAGCTCTGCCGATCTGACAGAGCTTTTTATTTTCTAACGAATATTTTTCTGATCTTTCTTTGTACGGATTTTATCGTCATACATTTTCTGGTCTGCTTCATTCAGCAGATCTAAGAGGGTAAGTCCGGGATAATCTTCGGAGTATGCATATCCGCAGGCATAATTTATCTGGAATTCTCCACGCAGGCCATTGAATTTCAGGATCATTTCTTTAATCTTTCTTACCAGTTCTTCGGCCTCTTCTCTGCCGGAAATATTCTCTGCGATCACAACAAATTCATCACCGCCAAATCGTCCGACAAAGTAGGGAAGAGGAACAACTTTCCGCAGCAGTTTAGCGAAATTCAGGATCATAACGTCCCTGTTCTTCTTTGGCAAACAGAATATCCTGAGCATGTTCGGCAGTGTAGGAAAGATCGCCCATAATATCAATCTCGCCGTTTTTGAGCATTTCAAGAAGTTCATTGAAGCTGCCGTTTACATATTCATATTCCCATCCTGCATAATAGGCAATCTGCTGGAGATATTCATAACCGTAGCCTGATTTTGGTTCATCGCCTTCGCCTTCCTGATAACCAGGATAATTCAGATATCCAACCCGGACTTTCTTTAATGTATGAGTTTCCTTCAGGGATTCTTTCTGTGTTTCTGGCGTTGCTTCGGCAGCTCTGGAAAGAACAGGGGGCGATGCAAAGATCAGGATTGCCATGATCAGTAAAGTACTTGACGTCAATATATTTGTATATATTGTTGAAAATGTAATAGTATTTTTATATTATAGTAAGAAATTCTGACAATTACATAAAGATGTGTGCTATAATAAAAAAGCAAAACTTAACCGAATCAAGTAAGTTCTCGGTTTCAATTGCGAAAAGTAATAAGCAATGGATGAGGACTTAGGAATGGTATTTGGATTATGCACAGCAGGCAGTAATTTGCTTCGCCTGACATTAATACTGGAGGAAAATAAAATGGCCAAAAACGAAAGATTCAAAAAAGTTTATTCTCAGGGTGCAATGACAGGAACAGAAATCTGGGTTGACAGAGAAACAGGTGTGAATTATGTATTCCATTTCAGTGGATATGCAGGTGGACTGACACCATTACTGGATAAAGACGGAAAGCCTGTTGTTACTTTGGTTGAGGACTGATGTTACGGGAAATTCGAACAATTCTGGGTTTTGGAATTTCGACATATAAAAAGAGAAATATAAATAAAGAGAAAGATATTATCTGATTGGAGGATACAAATACAATGGATATGAAAGAACAAATTCATGGATTAACAGATGAAATGCTTACAAACCTTGGCAGACTGGTAGCTATTGACTCTCAGCTTGGCACCCCGGCAGAGGGAATGCCATTTGGCGAGGGACCTGCGAAAGCGCTTGAAGAGGGACTTAAAATTGCAGAAGAACTCGGTTTCAAGACAGTAAATCTGGACAACTACTGTGGTTATGCAGAGATGGGCGAGGGCGAAGAAATCGTAGGTATTGCCGGACATCTCGACATTGTACCGGTAGGAGGAGACTGGACCTATGATCCATTTAAGCTGACACGAGAGGGTGACTATGTTTATGGCCGTGGAACAACCGATGACAAAGGCCCTGTTCTGGAGGCACTTTATGCTATGAAACTTCTCCGCGATTTTGGGGTGAAATTGAACAAAAGAGTCCGTCTCATCATGGGATGTAACGAGGAAACAGGCTCCAAATGTATGGAACATTATAATGAGGTAGCAGAAGAATTATCCTGCGGTTTCACACCAGATGCCAACTTCCCATGCATCCACGGTGAAAAGGGCCATATGGGAATGATGGCATATTCCAAGAACACAAAGATTATTTCCGCAGATGGCGGCTTCGTTTCCAACGCAGTATGCGATTCCTGCACCATCGTTGTTCCGGCAGAAGCAGGACTGAAAGAAAAGCTGGAAGCGTCACTTTCCGAAACAAAACTTCAGGAATACAAACTGACAGAAGAAAATGGACAGCTCAGCATCTATGCAAAAGGCGTTCCTGCACATGCCAGCACCCCGACTCTCGGAGTGAATGCAGCAGGTGTTACTTTTGAGTGCTTGGAGAAAGCAGGATTCGAGGATGATTTTGTGAAATTCTATAATACACATATCGGAACCTCCTGCGATGGTTCCGGAATCGGACTGAAATTTGCGGATGAGTACGGAGACCTTACTTTATGTAATGGAATCATTAAGACAGAAAATGGAGTAGTTTCCTGCACCATCGATATCCGTGTTCCTGTAACCTTAAAAGCATACGAAGTCCGCAAAATGTGCGCAGACAGACTGGAAGACGAAAACGGCCGCATGGAAATCCTGGAGATTGGTGATCCGTTATTCTTTCCAAGAGAATCTCCGCTTGTAAATGCCTTATACAAAGCTTATACAGATGTAACAGGCGATACAGAAAACAAGCCAATGGTAATCGGCGGCGGAACTTACGCAAAATCCCTCAAGAACATCATCGCATTCGGACCGGAGAAAATGGGAATCGACTACAGAATCCACAGCGCAGACGAGTATATTCTGGTGTCTGGTATGGAAGAAGCAGTTCTGATCTATATGGAGGCTATCAAAAATCTTTTGGCTATCTGAAAATTTGCATAATTATTCAGCTGCTTCGCAACTGGCAGCTGAATGGTTATAAATTCGCTTCTGTAAATGATAAAAAGAAAGGAATCTATATGTTTACAAAAGAAGAAACGAATTTTTGTAAAGGAATAGCCATTGTTATGATGCTGTTTCATCATCTGTTCAATGACTTCGAAGAGTACGCCGGATATATTGTGGATTATCGGCCATTTACGCCGGATTGTCTGACTTTTCTGGCTCTGTTGTGCAAAGTATGTGTAGCAGTTTTTGTATTCTTAAGTGGCTATGGCATTACTTTTGTTTATCACAAAACATTCGGGGACAGAGAACCGGAGAAAAAAGAACTGGTGGCTTTTACGTGGAACAGATACTGGAAACTTATGGCAGGGTACTGGTTTATTTTTATTCTTGCTTTGTTATGTCAGCCATTGGGAAGAACAATTGCGGATGCATACGGAACGGCAACAAAGGATATTATATTTTACTTTGTGATTGATTTCCTGGGATTGTCTTATCTGTTTTCAACACCTACATTAAATCCTACCTGGTGGTATATGAGTCTGGCAATTTTCATTATCTTTGTGATGCCTTTTATCATACGTCTGATGCGGAGATACGGGGCACTCACTGTAGTGGCAGTATTGACTGGCGGAGTTTATTTGCTGGGAACGGCGAATCCTTCCACATTTTATCTGTTCAGTCTGCTTTTGGGGGCGGCCTGTATGGAAACTGGATTCTTCCACAAACTGACACAGATAACGGATAAGAACAAGATAAGAAAATATACAGTATTTATTGTGGAACTGGTGATACTTTTTATACTTTTACGTTATCGTACGAATTACAATCTGAACGGAATTGTTGATGGATTACTTGCGCTGGTCATAGCCTGTGCAGTACATACGGTTCTGATAGATATACCGGTAGTATCACCTGCTGTTTGCTTTATTGGAAAGTATTCACTGAATATCTTTTTATTCCATACTTTATTATATTCCTATTATTTCCTGAGATTCTTTTTCTCATTCCATTACTGGGTTCTGATCGTGCTGTCACTGCTGGTGGTATCGCTTCTGGTATCTGTAGGAATTGAGTTTGTAAAAGAGAGAAGCGGATATACAAAAGTGATGAGAAAAGCAGGGGAAAAAGTGCTTCTGTTTTGGGAATAAATAGGTTTTGGAAGATAGGATTTCAGGCATTGCAGAATTAATTTGCGGTAAAATAGAGAAAATATAAGCAGAGCAGTATTTCGGAGAGGAAGTACTGCTTTGTTTATGGTTTGATTGTGGATATCTGTTTGATATGCAATGAAAGAAATATGACAAAGGAGAGCAAAACATGAAATTAGCAGTATTTTTCCCGGGCATCGGGTATCATTGTGACAAACCACTTTTATATTATTCACGGAAACTGGCCCAGGAATGTGGATATAAAGAGACAATTACATTGAGCTATTCTTATGATGGTGGAAACATCCGCGGAAATGAAGAAAAAATGCAGCAGGTATTTGAGATTCTGTATGCACAGGCGGAGAAAAGTCTTTCTGCGATTGATTTTAACAAATACGACGAAATATTATTCATCTCAAAAAGCGTAGGTACGATCATCGCATCAGCATATGCAGAAAAACACAACCTCAAATGCCGCCAGATTCTGTATACACCTCTGGAATACACATATGATTATAAACATGATAATGCAATCGCTTTTATCGGAACATCAGATCCATGGAGTATAGTTCCTGAAGTACAGGAACTTTCTCAAAAACAAAAAGTGCCAATATATGTTTATGAAAACACAAATCACTCACTGGAAACAGAAGATACACTGGAAAATCTGAAAATTCTTCAGGATGTTATGCTAAAGACAAGGGAATATTTAATTAAAAGGTGAAAAAAACATGGACTTACGAGTATTACGCTACTTCCTGACAGTAGCAAAAGAACAAAGCTTCACAAAAGCCGCCGAACAACTTCATATCACCCAGCCCACTCTTTCCCGACAGCTTGCGGCTCTGGAAGAGGAACTGGAAACGCCTCTTTTCAAACGTGGTGGTCATCACATTACCCTCCCGAAATACTGGCGCAGACACATTCCACATTCCCGTGCAGTGAATAAATTTATCGATGAAATCAATGCTTTTCAGGCATAAAAAATAATTCAATATAAGTATTAGACATAATGACATTTGCAGATTAAAATAATGTGCAGGATATGAAAAAAGTATCCTGCACATTTTTTATCAAGGAGGATTCTTTATCATGGCAAAAAAATTAGTAGCATATTTCAGTGCAAGCGGAACAACAAAGAGAGTAGCAGAAATGGTTGCAGAAGCAGCAGGCGCAGACCTGTATGAGATTGAGCCAACCGTACCATACACAAAAGCAGACTTAAACTGGATGGACAAAAATTCCAGAAGCAGCGTAGAAATGAAAGACAAAACATCCAGACCGGAAATCAAACCAACAGATGCAAAAGTAGCAGATTACGATGAAATCCTCATCGGTTTCCCAATCTGGTGGTATGTAGCTCCGACTATCATCAACACATTCCTGGAAGCTTATGATTTCTCAGGAAAGAAGATTACACTCTTCGCAACATCCGGCGGAAGCGGATTCGGAAAAACCGTTCAGGAATTACAGCCATCCGCACCAGGCGTAGAAATCCGCGAGGGCAAACTCCTTAATGGTGGAAACAAACAGGCAATTGAGAACTGGGTTAAATCTTTATAATATAGAAAATGAGAGTTAGATTTTCGGAATAAAATTTCATATCTAAATGAGTAAACAATGGTCTGTCAAGTTTATAAATATGAAAATTTACAAACTGAAAATTAGTAATTGTGAACGAATGAAATAATTAGTAGAAATCATAACTCATAGCAGGAGGAAATTATTATGGCAAAGATCGTACAGACAGTAGGCAGAAATGCACTCGGAGAATTTGCTCCGGAATTTGCACATTTCAACGATGATGTACTCTTCGGAGAAAACTGGAATAATCAGGACATTGACGTAAAAACAAGAAGCATCATCACAGTAGTAGCATTAATGGCATCCGGAATCACAGATTCATCCCTGAAATTTCATTTACAGAATGCAAAAGATCACGGAGTAACACAGAAAGAAATCGCAGCGATCATCACACATGTAGCATTCTACACAGGATGGCCAAAAGGATGGGCAGTATTTAACCTTGCAAAAGAAATCTGGCAGAACGGTGAGGGAGATCTTCCATATGAAGACGAAGCCATGAGAGCACATGCCAAATCCATGGTATTCCCAATCGGTGCACCAAACGATGCATTTGCTCAGTATTTCGTAGGACAGAGCTATCTGGCACCTGTATCCACAAGTCAGGTCGGAATCTTCAATGTAACATTTGAGCCGGGATGCAGAAACAACTGGCACATCCACCACGCAAAGAGTGGCGGCGGACAGATCCTTGTATGTGTTGCAGGACGCGGCTACTATCAGGAAGAAGGAAAAGAAGCCATCGAACTGAAATCAGGCGACTGCATCAACATTCCGGCAGAAGTAAAACACTGGCACGGCGCAGCACCGGACAGCTGGTTCTCCCACCTTGCAGTTGAAGTTCCGGGCGAAGAGGGCTCCAACGAATGGTGCGAAGCTGTTTCAGATGAAGAGTATAGTAAATTAAAATAAGAATCTGACTGAATCAGGGAAGTTAATTGCTTCTATAGCAGAGAACCATTTGATTCAATCAAGTCAAGTAGTGAGGCAGATAATTTTATCTGCCTGATGTTAAGTAGATCCTCCTTAGATTGATTTAATTGTGAAAACAATCATTCATAAAGGGGGATTTACTTCTATCTGAAATTAACAAAACAGGAAATGAGGATAAAAATGGAATACACAAAACTTGGAAATACCGACATAGAGGTATCAAAATTATGCGTCGGATGCATGAGCTTCGGTAAAGCAGGCACCATGCACGACTGGACACTGGACGAAAACGACAGTGAAAAAGTAATCAGACATGCCCTTGACCTGGGCATCAACTTCTTTGATACAGCCAACGGATACTCTGCAGGAACCAGCGAAGAATACCTTGGCAGAGCCTTAAAGAAAAACATTGCACGTGACAAAGTAGTCATCGCATCCAAAGTTTACTTCAATGAGGGCAGACTTTCCCGCCCTGCCATCATGAGAGAAATCGACGGCACTCTTAGCCGTCTGGGAACAGACTATCTCGACCTTTACATCATCCACAGATTTGACTTTGAAACCCCGATCGAAGAAACCATGGAAGCACTTCATGATCTGGTAAAAGCAGGTAAAGTCAGAGCCATCGGAGCATCTGCCATGTACGGCTATCAGTTCTACAACATGCAGCTTGCTGCAAAAGAACACGGATGGACCCAGTTCTCCACCATGGAAAACCACTACAATCTCCTCTACCGTGAAGACGAACGTGAACTGATCCCAATCTGCAAACAGATGAATGTGTCCTTAATGCCATACAGCCCTCTTGCAGCCGGGCACCTCACAAGACCACAGTGGAACACAGACACACTGAGAAGCAAAACCGACAGAGTAGCCATGGGAAAATATGACAAAATGGAAGAGTATGACATGAAGATTGTTAACCGTGTCCACGAACTCTCTCAGAAATACAACTGCAAAATGTCCCAGATCGCCATCGCATGGCAGTGGGCAAAAGGCATTGCCTCACCAATCATCGGAGCTACAAAAGCTTCTTACCTCGACGACGCAGTTGGTGCCCTTGATGTGAAACTTACTCCAGAAGATATTGCATATCTGGAAGAAATGTATGTTCCACATCCGATCGTAGGTGCTATCAACCACAACCCTGCACAGGGCGTGATTCTGCTGGATGAGAAGAAATAGTTTCACTATATATCCTTCATTTTAACAAAGAACATTAAGTTCCGAAAGATAAAAGTGATAAAAAGAATTTAAATTTTTTTATTAAAACTGCAACTTCAAACAAAAAAATCCGTCTTATCTTATGAAAGCCCAAATAAAAGAAATACGAGGTGAAAAAAGTGGAAGATACAGCAATCATCAACCTGTATTTTGACAGATCAGAAGAAGCCATACAAGCAACTGCGCAAAAATATGGCAGGTACTGCTTCAGCATCGCCTGGAATGTCCTGTATGATAAGGAAGACTCCGATGAATGCGTCAATGATACATGGCTAGCCACATGGAACTCCATACCACCCAGAAAACCGGCAATTCTGTCTGCTTTTCTTGGAAAAATAACCCGAA
>OLNH01000776.1_pt1 | contig 22683 bp, 20 predicted proteins | sample 1643101 | NCBI WGS metagenome assembly OLNH01 (sample SAMEA3136758, study PRJEB25190) | human gut metagenome | biome: human gut; feature: human-associated habitat; material: faeces | place: Austria | collected 2013
CTAATTATAATCAATGTCGTTGATTGATAATAGGGCTTTTTCATTTTACGCTTACAAATAAAAAACAAAAAAGAGGCTGTAACGCATTAAAATAATGTATTACAGCCCTATACTTTAATCTTGTAAATAAGCTAAAATAAGTTTAATTGTACTATCAATAGCCATTTTATGACTACGCTCCATACCATGTGAAGCATGAACTCCCGGTCCAATCAATCCACCTTTAATATCATTACCGCCTCTTAAAGCAGCACTTACATCACTTCCATAAAACGGATAAATATCGACCGCATAATTCAAATCATTACTTTTAGCAAGTTCAATAAATTTAGAAATGATTTCATAATCATATGGCCCACTTGAATCCTTAGCACAAATACTTACATCATATTCACTACATGCTAAATCATCCCCAATGCATCCCATATCAACCGCAATCAATTCACTAATATTTTCAGGTATATTAGAACTTCCATGACCAACTTCTTCATAAGTTGAGATTATCATAATTACATTATTAGTTGGAACAATATTCTTTTCTTTTAACTCCTTTAAAACTGTTATTAAACAAGCAACACTTAACTTATCATCTAAAAATCTTGATTTTAAAAAACCACTATCTGTATATACTGTTTTAGGATCAATTGCAATAAAATCACCATTTTCAATTCCTAAAGCTTTTACATCTTCTTTATTTTTAACAATTTCATCTAAACGAATATGCATATTTTCACATTTACGAATTGCTGTTTTCGATTCTTCATATACATGGGCTGCTGGATAATCACTTAAAATCGTTCCAGTATATACTTTTTTATCACGAGTAATAACACGACAATATTCACCATCTAAAGTAGGGATAATCGGTCCCCCTACATTAGTAAAAGCTAAATCTCCATTTTCCTTGATACTTCTTACCATTAAGCCAAGAGTATCTACATGCGCACATAATCCAATTGTTTTATCACTCTTTCCTTCAACATGAATAAATAAATTTCCCTTATTATTCATTGAAGTTTGATAACCTAATTTTTTTACCTCTTCATTAACAAATTCAATTACATCTTTACAATATCCCGTAGGACTATCAATAGCTAATATTTTTTTAGCAAATTCAATTACATATTCTTCCATATATTTTCTCCTTTTTATTAGTATATAATCAAAAAAGAGCTATTACTAGCTCTTATTTAAAAAATATTTAACGAAATCATTTCCAATTTCTTTATCCAACAATTTAGCATTACTCTCATTTTTATCATTATAGACATAAACAGGAATTTGTTCAATTATCGTTTCATTATCATCATAAATATCACAAACAATTTTATTGTATTCATTATTAGGATTATTTTCACCAAAATAACTTTCCAATACATCTAATACCTTGATAAACTCATCATCAACTTCATGAATCTCACCTAAAATCATACCATTACCTTCAAGTAAAAAAGCTGGATATTTTTGACCCTTAAGACTCATCAACTTTCCTTTAATATAACCATATTCTCTAAAACTTTGTTTATCTTTTAGATATCGATCATAATTGTGCATTCCTTTACGTAATGTCCCATATACAAAAATTCTTGCCATTAATGAGTGGCACCTCCAGTAACTTTAATATCTTCTTTTGTTTCAACAATTGCCTCAATAGCTAAAACTAAAGCTTGAACAATTGTATCTAAAGACATTGATGGCATATTTTTTTTATCAACTACTTGTTGTGGTAAAAAAGGAATATGAATAAAACCGCTTCTTTTACCTTGATATTTTGTTTCTATTAAATGTCTTACACCATATGTAACATGATTGCATACAAATGTACCAGCTGTATTTGATACTGCTGCTGGAATTTGATGTTCTTTTATCTTAGCAACCATTGCTTTAATCGGAAGATTGACAAAATATGCTGCAGGTCCATCTTTAAAAACAGGTTCATCAATAATTTGATTTCCCGCATTATCAGGAATTCTACAATCATCAATATTTATTCCAATTCTTTCAACACTAATTTCACTACGTCCCCCTGCTTGACCAATTGACAAAATTACATCAGGATCATATTTTACAATTGCTTCATCAATTACCTTCAATGATTGATGACAAACAGTAGGAATCTCTAATTTAATTATTTTTGCTCCTGCAATTTCATCAGGAAGTTTTTTTACTGATTCAATTGCTGGATTGATTTTTTCACCACCAAAAGGATCAAATCCAGTTACTAATATTTTCATCATTACCTCCTAAAAACCTAAAACTAACATTAAAACAATATGAATAACAATCATAATTAATGCCATTGGTAATTGCTCTTTAATAACAGCCCATTTTTGATCTTTAGTCTCCAAGACCGCACATGGCACAATATTAAAATTAGCTGCCATTGGAGTTAATAAAGTCCCACAATAACCAGCCGTCATTCCTAAAGCACCAATAACTGCCGGATTACCACCTTGGGCAATTACAAAAGGATAACCAATACCAATCGTAATAACTGTAAAAGCTGCAAAAGCATTCCCCATGATCATTGTAAAAATAACCATTCCTAAAACATAAACAATAACTCCTATAACAGGATTACCAGCTGGAATAACACTTGAAATAATATTTGAAATAACATCACCTACTCCAGCTTCAGAAAACACACTTCCAAGTGCTCCTAATAATTGTGGTAATAAACATGCCGCTCCTACTTGCATTAAAAGACGTGATGTATCAGCTCTAGTTTCTGATACCTTTGGTTTACATATAATAAGCGCTAATAAAAATGCTAATAAACAACCAATTCCTGTCATTACCGCACCATTTAATGCTGTCAAACCAACATCACCATTACTACTAAATGATATCAATTTAATTGCGACTTGTTTAAATACAAAATATATTCCATCACTACTATATTGAATAAATGATAACAATAATGCAACTACTCCAATAGCAACAGCAGGAATAAAAATTTTATTACCTACTCTTTCGCTGGCTTTTTTTCTAAATTCTGGAGTTGATTCTACAAAACTGCCCATTTTAACTTGTTTTAAAGCTGTTAAACAACCCATTAAAATTAATAGTACTCCAACACCAACAGGTGGAATTATTTTTCCAAACATAAAAATAACTCCTAATAAAAACCAAAATAATGAAGTTCCAATACGAGCTTCTCTATTTTTAGTAGCACGGTATGCTGTATCAAAACTTACTAAACCACATAAGACATAGAAAAACTCTGGTAAATATGTACCTAAGAAATCAATCATTATTTATCTCCTTTCTTTGTCTTTTTATCGAACCAAAGTACTTGAATAAATGTAAGTACCACAGATATAAAGGCAATATAAATAGAAGAAGATGCAATCATTGATAAAGTAACTTCTTCAATTCCTAAACCAACTAATGTACCTTGAATCAAAACAACTCCTGAACTTGCAGGGAAACAGTTTTGTGCAAAGAAATTACCATAATTCTCTACCGCTGCTGATAATCCTTTAATTTTTTCATTTTCACTTTCAGTTAAAGGAGCTTTCTTTCTAGCAGTCGCTGCTGCTTCACTCATTGGTAAAATTAGTGGTCTAACAAATTGTACATGGCCACCAATTCTTACATTTAACGCTGATGCAATTGATCTAATCACACTATAGATACATAAAACTTTTCCAGCTGATGCATTTTTGATTTTTCCAATTAAATATGCAGCTCTTTCTTTTAAACCATATCTTTCAATAATTGCAATCGCTGGAAAAATAATTAAGAAAATAGACATTAATCTATTATTAACAAAAGATTCTCCTAATATTCTTAACACTTCTATAAAATCTATTCCAGATACTAATCCTGTTACAATTCCAGAAACAATGACTACAGCTAGTACATCTAACTTTAGTGCAAATCCCACAACAATTATAACAATACCTATTAATTTAATATATTCCATTTTTTCTCCTCCAATTTATTTATATCAAAAACAGTTAATATTTTTCAAGTAATATATTAATTACTTAACTAAAATTGTTAAAACTATCTTTTTATATAATTAACTTGATGAAATAATAAAAAAATGTTATTTTTTATTAAAGAGATTTTAAGGGGGAAAAACATGAAAAAAATAGTTAAATTTGGGGGTTCATCTTTAGCTGATGCAACTCAATTTAAAAAAGTTGCAAAAATTATAAAGAGTGATGAATCTAGACGTTTTGTAGTACCTTCAGCACCAGGTAAACGTTTTAGTGAAGATATTAAAGTAACAGATTTATTATATCAGGCATATAATGCCAAAGATAATAAAACTTTTGAAACTATATTTAATCAAATTAAACATCGTTTTCAAAATATTATCGATGAATTAAATCTAGATTTATCTTTAGAAAATGAATTTAAGGTAATAAAAAAAGCATTTTTAGAAAAAGTTGGCATTGATTATGCTGCAAGCCGTGGTGAATATCTAAATGGAATTGTTTTAGCTAATTATTTAGGGTTTGAATTTATTGATGCTAGTGAAGTAATTTTCATTGATGAAAATGGAAATTATGATGAAACAAAGACTGATCCTATTTTATCAAAGCGTTTAAGTAAAGTAAAAAATGCAGTTATTCCTGGATTTTATGGATCATTAAATGATGGTAGCAAAAAAATAAAAACATTTTCACGTGGTGGTAGTGATGTAACAGGATCAATTGTTGCTCGAAATGGACATGTTGATTTATATGAAAATTGGACTGATGTTTCGGGATTTTTAATTGCTGATCCAAGAATTGTTAGAAATCCTGCAACCATTAGAACTATAACATATAAAGAATTAAGAGAATTATCGTACATGGGAGCTAGTGTTCTTCATGAAAACTCAATCTTTCCAGTACGTAGTGAAGGAATTCCAATCCAAATTAAAAACACTAATAATCCTGAAGATCCTGGAACTTTGATCGTTGAAACAACATGTCATAAACCTGATCATGTAATTACTGGAATTGCTGGTAAAAAAGGTTTTGCGACAATTATGATTGAAAAAGATATGATGAATAGTGAAATTGGTTTTGGTCGTAAAGTCTTACAAGTTTTAGAAAATAATAATATTTCCTACGAACATACTCCTTCAGGAATTGATACAATGACAATCATTGTTGAAACACAATCTTTTATTAAAAAAGAACAAGAAATTTTATCCGGTATTCATCGTGCTGTTCAACCAGATTCGATTGAATTAGAATCAGATTTAGCTTTAATTGCAATCGTGGGTCGAGGAATGAAAGATGGTCGTGGTACTGCTGCTAAAATATTTACAGCTTTAGCACGTGAAAATATTAATATAAAAATGATTGATCAAGGTTCTTCAGAATTAAATATTATTGTTGGTGTTAAAAATATTCATTTTAATAATGCAATTAGAGCAATATATAAAATGTTTATTGTGGAAGAATAAATGAAATAAGAGTATAAATTATTAGCCAATAATCTATACTCTTTTCTTTTTAAATATCTTTCCATAATAGTGCTAAGCGAATTGCTTTATGCCAATTAGTTAATAGTTGATATCTTTGGGTATCATCAATAACTGGTTTAAATTCTTTATTTAATAGCCAGTTATTTTTTATTTCCTCTTTACTTTTCCAAAAACCAATTGCAAGCCCTGCTAAATATGCTGCCCCTAGAGCTGTTGTTTCAATCATTTCAGGACGATGGACAATACAATTAGAAATATCACTTTGAAATTGCATTAAAAAATCATTAGCACTAGCTCCACCATCAACTTTTAAACATTTTAAATCTATTTTAGTTTCTTCAATCATTGTTTGAATTACATCATTAGATTGAAAAGCTATCTATTCCAAAGCTGCTCTAATAAAATGCGCTTTACTAGTTCCTCTAGTGATTCCTACGACCGTTCCTTTAGCATATGGATCCCAATATGGACAAGCTAAACCAGTAAAAGCAGGAACAAAATAAACCCCTCCATTATCTTTTACTTTCAAAGCATAATCCATTGATTCCGCCGTATTTTTTAACAGTTTCATTTCATCACGTAACCATTGCATTGTGGCCCCTGCTACAAATACACTTCCTTCTAATGCATAATTAATTTTATTATCATCACTAGCCACAATTGTAGTAAGTAATCCTTTAGTTGAAGCATACATTTTATCACCGGTATGCATCAATAAAAAACATCCCGTTCCATACGTATTCTTAACCTCTCCAGCTTCAAAGCAGCATTGTCCAAACAATGCAGCCTGTTGATCACCAGCAATTCCACAAATAGGTATTTTTTTATTAAATAATTTTTCATCACAATATCCATAAATACAGCTAGAAGCTTTTACTCCTGGTAACATATTTTTAGGTATTTTAAAATACGATAACAACTCCTCATCCCAACAAATATTTTTAATATCAAATAACATTGTTCTAGAAGCATTAGTATAATCAGTTACATGAATCTTACCACCTGTCAAATTATAAATAAGCCAGCTATCTATTGTTCCGAATAATAACTTTCCCTCTTCACTTAATTTTCTTGCACCTTCAACATTTTCTAAAATCCAAGCTATTTTAGATGCCGAAAAATAAGCATCAGGGATTAAACCTGTTGTTTCAATAACTTTTTGTTTTAAACCATCTTCATTTAATTTATCAATCATTTTCGCCGTTCTTCGACATTGCCATACAATTGCATTATAAATTGGTTTACCTGTTTCTTTATTCCAAACTACCGTTGTTTCACGTTGATTAGTAATTCCAATTGCTACAAATTCATCCATTTTGGCATTACTTGCTTTAATTGCTTCACTAATTACTTCTAGTTATGTTTTGTAAATTTCCATTGGATCATGTTCAACCCATCCAGGTTTAGGAAATATCTGTGTTATTTCTTTTTGGGCTTTTGTTGCAATCTTTCCATAATAATCAAAAATAATACAACGACTGCTAGTTGTTCCTTGATCTAGCGCTATAATATACTTAGACACATTATCCCTCCTTCTTTGAATTACTTACTATTAATCCAATTACTGCTCCTAAAATAATTAAACAGCCAATCGCTTTAACAATTGTTAATTGTTCATGTAAAATAATAATTCCAAAAATAACACTAGTAACCGGCTCAAACATACTTAATATTGATGCTGTTGTTGCACCTAAATGCTTAATTCCTTGTTGTAAACAGATTATTCCAATGATTGAAGTTAAAATAGCAATTATAAATGAATAACCATATGCTTTCATTGGTAAACTTAAAACTAATTGATTACTAATAATCCCAATAATTAATAATGTAATAGCAATTACGATTGCAAAATAAAAATTCAAAACATATGGATTAATTGTTTGTAACCCTAATTTTTCAACACCAACTATATAGTAAGCAAAAGTTATTCCCGAAAATAACGCTAAAAACAAACCAATAAAAGAAGCATTTCCACCTTCAATAAAAAACAATATCCCAATACTTGCAATTACTAAACAAATTCTCACTGCTTTTGATAGCTGTTCTTTATAATAAAAAAAGCAAATCAATGAAACAAACATTGGATAAAGAAAATGTAATACTGTTGCACTACCTACTTGAATATAACTATATGACGTATATAACATTGCAACTGTAAAAGCATTTCCAATTACACCTACTAAAGTAATTTTCTTTAATTGCTCTAATGAAATTTTATAATTAATTTTTAATAATTTAATCATTAAAAACAATATCGGTATAACAAATAAATGCCTAAAAAAAGCTAAAGTAATTCCATTACTACCTATATTATATGTAATTTTAGCTAATATTGGTGTAAACCCAAAAATAATCGCAGATAAAATCGTTAAAAAATAACCTCGTTCTTTCATATATTCCTCCAAAATGCATAAATAATTATACTATTATCTAAAATATTCCACAACTAAAACAAAAACAACTAGAATAAATTCTAGTTGTCTAAATCATTATTATTTTTAATCTAACATTATATCTTTATTAAAGTACTTTAAAACCATATTAGTTATCACTTTAAATAAACCTCTAATCTTGTTTAACCAAGAAAGTAGATGCAATCAAAGAAGCAATCGGTACAGTTAAAACTATCCCCAAAGTTCCTGCAATACCTTGTGCAAATTCAATTGCTATATAGTTAGAATTCATTAATTGCTGTACATCAACATTATAAGAAAATAATACCAACAACGATACAAAGGCACTTCCTGTAAATGCTAAAATCAAAGTATTAGTCATTGTTCCTATCATATCCTTACCAATTTCTATTCCAGAATTAAATAACTCTTTTCTAGTAAGATTTGGTTGATGATGATAAACCTCAAATAAAGCTGAAACAATTGACATTCCTGTATCCATAATTGCTCCAAGTGAAGAAATCAAAATTCCTGCAAATAAAATATCTTTAATTTGTAAATTAGTTGCTTCATTAATAAGTACTAAACTTTCAGCCTCATCACTACTAAATCCATTAATTTTTAATACCTCAGACATCAAATAAAAACAAATTGCACTTAACACAACTCCTAAAACAGTAGCAATTATTGCCCCATATGTCTTTTTAGAATTTCCATTTAATAACATCAATGTAACAACCGTAGAGAGAATTGCACAAATTACACTCATAATAATTGGCTGATAACCTGAAAATACTGTTGGTAATAACAAGAAAATTACTAAATACAATGTATAAGCTAATCCAATAATTGATTTCAATCCCTTAGATTTACCAATAGTAATGACTGCTATAAATAAAACTAAAGTAAAAATAATCATCCCCAATTCACGATCAAAATTATAAACTGTATAATACGCTTCTATTCCATCTGGTTCATCAGCAGAAATAATTACTCTTGAACCAGTTTTAACTTCGACATTATGAGCAGCTGTTAAATAATTATCAATAGTAAGTTCCTTACCTTTACTTTTACCTTCTAAAACTTCAACTTTTACTACTTGTTTCCCCAAATTAATATCTAAATTATTATCATATTCGACTTCTGAACTTGTTACTTCTGTGACTTTTGCACTAACAAAATCTGTAGTTTCATTGTTTACTCTTGAGTAATCCTTTTTTAAATATGTGTTAAATAATGATGTTAAAATAATTGTTAATAAAATAATAATGATAATCAAACGGTTTTCTTTAAGTTCTTTAATAAATCTTTTCATCTACTACCTCTAATTATAAAATTTAGTGGTAATTTTTATTACCACTAAATTTATTTACTTCTTAGTTTTCTTGTTTATTTTTTCTAGTTTTAATTCCTGCAAATGCACTACCAAGTGCTGTAAATAATAATGTTGCATATCCAATTAAACTACTATTATCACCTGTTTTAACACTTGTACTATCACCTTTATTTACTGGTGTATTTACTGTGTTTTCTACTGATGTTGTTGTATTTTCTAAGCTATTGATTGCTTTTTCTAATACGTCTTTAGCACTATTTACTTCTTCTTGAGTTGCATTTGGATTTTCAAATACTGCTTTAGCATTAACTAAAGCTTCATTTAATACTTTATATGATGCTTCAGTGTAGTTTGCACTATTTAATCCTTCTGCTTGATTAATTAAATCTTCTAATAAATCTTTATTTGGAATTAATCTTAAGTTTAAGAATCCTTTTACTAAATTACTGTATGCTTCATTTACTTCTTCTTGCATTGCATTAGCATTATTATATACATTATTTGCTGCTGTTAATGCATCATTGAATACTGTCCATGTAGCTTCAGTATATTGAGTTGAATCTAACCCGCTAACTTTATCGATGAATGCTTTTAATGCTGTTTTGTCACCTTGTTTAAAGTCTAACATATGCATAGCATTTGCAAGTCTGTCAAATGCATTATTTACTTCAACTTGTGTAGCACTTGCATTATTATATACTGTATTTGCCTCATCTCTAGCTGCTTTGAATTCATCAGCTACTGCTGGTACAACATCAGCTAAATCTTCATCAGTAATTGCATTAGCTAAATCTACTGCAATTTTTAATGCAGTTTTATCTGCTTCTTGTACTTCAGTTTTATTGATTGCAAATGTATCTAAAACTGCCCAATCATCATTATTTGCATCATATAAATATGTTGTGATTTTGAATTCATTTTCACTTACTTCAATATTTGAAATAGAACGTTGTTTTGATTGATCCATTTTTGCAACAAATTCAGTACTAATATCTGTTTTAATATTATAATACTTACTTCCCGAAGCAGAGTTTGCTGTTACATACAATACTCCATCTGGATCAGTAACGCTTTGTAAATTACTAGTATCAGTAACTACTTGCATACCTTTCATAATATTACTACGTACATAAACATGGTCATGTCCCATTAATACTACGTCAATTCCTAATTCATCAAATACAGGTGTTAATTCTTCACGACGTTGTAAAATATCTCCTTCAACAGCATGGTTTGCTACTGAGTATACTGAATGGTGGAATGATACTACTTTCCAACGAGCATCTGGATTAGCAGCAATTGCTTCTTCCATAAATGCTTTATGTTCTGCAGTTGACATGTTATTTGAGTTGATGTTCATGAATAATGTATTGTTGTAAACATACCAGTAATCACTTCCAGCAGTTGTTGCTCCTTTACCTGATACGTTTGGTAAGTTGAAATGTTGTGAGTAAGCATTTGAACTTGAATCATGGTTACCAACAACGTTTGCTTGAGGTGTATTTGTTAAATATTCTGATGCTAAATAACCACTATATTGTGATTCATTACTTGCAGTATTTACTTGATCTCCAGCTGATAAGATAAAGTCTGGATCAAATTTATTGATTGAATCTTGAAGTGTTTTTTTCCATCCTTCTGTATCATTTGTTGCATTTCCACTTGCACCAATTTGAGGATCCCCTGCTAAAATAAAGTTATATGATCCATCAAAGTCTTCAGTTGTAAATTCGTAAGTTTTACTTACTGTATCATTGTTTACAAGACGATATACATATTTTGTATTTTCTTCTAAGTTTGTTAAAGTTGCTTGATTGTAATAGAAACCATTGTCATTTGATTGATTACCAGTAGCATTTGCAGTTGTAAATTCACTTGGGAATTCACCATCTTCACTAGCTTTAGCATACTCTACAGTTCCGATTTCACTAGTATTAGCATACCAAGTTAAATTCATTTCTGTTTCATCTTTACCTACTGTTAAGTTAAGTGCTTTTTGTTCAACTGGAGTTTGTCCGTAATTAACTTGTAAATTCGCAAATTCAAAATATACATCAGAACTACTAGCTCTACCTTGATGTAATTCAACTGCAATTACGTTTTCTCCTACTTTTAATACATCTTTTAATTGATCTGCTGTTAAATTAATTTGTCCTTCTCTTGGATTACTATCATTAGATCCACCATAAGACATATTTGTATCATAACCACCTGATGGTTTATCAAATGATGCTACTTCGATTCCATTAATATAAATGATTGCTGCATCATCATAATAAAGGTTACCTGTAAGTGAACCTAAATCATCTAAACTATTTACATTAACTGTTGTTCTAAAGAAGAAAGTAGGAATGTCATTGCTTGTTCCTTCAATATATTGATTTAACAATACAGTTGGTGTATATCCTCCACCAAGACTTCCTAAAGCTCCATTTTTAGCACCAAATTTACCTGCTGCACTTTTCCAGCTATCAACTTGATATCCTTCTTTAGTCCATGCATAACGATCTTCACTAGTTCCAGGATCAACATTGTTATCTAAATAATTCCAAGTTGTTGAAGCATTAATTAGATTTGTTGTTTCATTTTGTCTAACAGTATCAGCATGTGCTGGCATTACTTGATAACTATCAGCCACGTACCCTGCTCCCATTAATAATGCTAATGTAGCCATTGAAACTTTTAAAACTTTACTCTGTTGTTTTTTCATGTTATTTCTCCTTCTCAAGTTTTACAGGCACATCTTAGCATCCAATTTTCACCTGAACAATACTTTTAACTAACACTTAATTATTTTAACTTAGACTTAAAAAAATAAAGAAATTGCTAAAATAGTTATAACAATTTCTTTACATTTTTATTAAATAAACATACATATAATGATCGGTAAAAACATTGCCGGTATATAATTCATCAATTTAATCTTAGTGATTCCTAATATATTTAAACCCATTGCAATAATAATTAATGATCCAACACATGTCATTTCATTAATCACTTGATTATTTAATAATGGAGCTGCATAAATTGCTAATAGCGTAAGACCTCCTTGATAAATAAGTACAAATATCGCCGACAATAACACTCCAATCCCCAATGTAGAGGCAAAAATAATCGATGAACAAAAATCCATTGCTGATTTCGTATATAACATCGTATTATCGCCCAATAATCCAGCATTCATAGCACCTACCAATGTCATTGAACCAACACAAAAAAGTAAACTAGCACTAATAAATCCCTGAGCAATATTATTTTTACCTTTTTTTCTAAAAAACTTACTTTCTATTCTTTTTACAACACTATTTACTCGGCTATCAATATCAATTCCTTCACCAATACCAATCCCTAATACTATTGATATAATCATAATCAAAGTATTTTCGCCTTTAAATGCACCACTAATTCCAATATAAAGACTACATAGACCAAGTCCTTTCATTAAAGAATCACCGATTCTTTCAGGAATACCTTTTTTAATTAATAACCCAATACTTGCTCCTATAATAACGGCAAATGTATTAACTAATGTTCCTAACATTTACTACCCTCTAAAATCTTAGCTATTTCATCTTTAACTTCTAGTAAAGATGGTAAAGTTTTATATGTAAGTGCTAAAAGTTCAGGTTTATTTTCAACTAAATCAGGTACACAAATAACCGGAATATTAGCACGATGACTTGCAAGAATTCCATTATTTGAATCTTCTAATACAAGTGCTTCACTACTATCAAAATTAAAATGTTCCAATACTTTTAAAAAGATTTCTGGATCAGGTTTACTATGAACTACTTTATCACCACCAACAATATAATCAAACTGATTTTCTAAATCAGATAATTGTAAATATTCATTTATTATTTTAATTGATGAAGAAGATGCTACTGCAATTTTAATCTTCATTTCTTTTAAATAATTTACTAACTCTTTTAAACCTTTTTTTATTGGTAAACCTTTTTCATAAAAATATTCCATTTTCATCTTCCATGATAATGCTCTAATATCATAAACTGGAAAAGCTTCACCAAATTTAGCTTGAAGTTTTAAAATAGTATCATGTTCATTCATTCCAATTAATCCCATTTGAAACTCTTCTTCAATTGTATAACCAAATTCATTACATGCTTTTTTAAAACATTGCATATCAATACCTTCTGTTGCAAACATCAATCCATCCATATCAAATATAACTAATTTCATTGTAGACCTCCTATATATAAAATACACATCTATCTTACTATATCAAATTACAACAAATCAATATATAAAATAAAACCAAGTACATTCTTAATATACTTAGTCATTTATTATTCCCTTATATAAAAAATTTTTAAACCAAGAAAAAAGATCCTTACGGATCCCTTTATTTTGCCTCTTATGCCCTTTTAGAAGCTCCCCTAATTTTATAATGTACTCACTTGAGCTACTTATATAGTACCACAATAAAATAAAAAGAAAAGCTTTTTTTTCAATAACACAATATGTGTTAAATATTTTTAATAGAAACACCTAAAAATATACTTTAGTTTACTTCCAATTACTTCCATCTGCTCTTTTTAAAAACTCATCAACTAAATAATCCAATCTTTTAGGGTCACTATTTCTTACCATAAATACATGATCTCCCATAGCAGCACTTAAAGATTCGGGTACATCAACATCTAAAACAATCTCATTTTTATACCAATCTCTTAATTGTTCATCACTGTACATATATCCAAAATCATTACGTCTTCCAATATAAGCTACTAAATACTTTTGATTTAAATTCATGAAACATTTATCATGAATAATCATATCTGCCCACAATGTATAAACATCACTATCATAACTAAAATTAATCATATCTGGCATATATGCTCCTGGAGCTCGCATATTAACTTCTAAACCAATTACATCGCCTCTTTTACCTAATCCTTCTTGATCTTCATCTAATCTAAAAAATTCAAAATGAAAGAAACGACTTCTAGTATCAAAAGCCTGAACTACTCGTTTACCAATTTCTTCAATATCACTATTAACTACATAACGATTTTTAAACGCTGTATCACAATGCTCATTTACATTATCCATAATTGAATTCAACATGATTGAACTATTAGCAATCAAAACATTTTTATTACTATCACAAATTCCATCATAAGTTTCAACATGACCTTTTACAAATTCTTCCATAATATAAACTTTATCATCTTTAGTTGCAAAAAAGTATTCTAAATCCTGATAATTATTTAATTTATATGTAGAACTTGCACCTACTCCATTATCAGGTTTAACAACAACTGGATAACCAACATTTTCAATAAAAGCCATTACTTCTTCAAAACTATTTACTAAACAATATCTAGCAACATTTACTCCAGCTTTTAAAAAAACTTGTTTCATTTTAGATTTATATTTCATCCATGATAAATCATTAAATCTAGTTCCATGTAGAATATTAAAATCATCTCTTAACTTAGCTTCAGTCTCTAGCCAATACTCATTTTGACTTTCAATAAAATCAATTCTTCCATACTTACTTATAAAATAAGCAACAGCACGATAAACCTCATCATAATTATCTAAACTATTAACACAATAACAATCAGTTAAGCTATTTTTAGTTTCTTGACTAATATTTTGATAATCAGTATCAATGATTCCTAGAACATTAACATTACGCTGTTTTAAACGAGAACAAAAATTATGAAAATAAAGAGGAAAGTGGGGAGAAATAAATACTACATTCATTTAATCTCCCTCCTTTTTTAAAATATGATTTAAAAAATAAGGTAATTGAACTTGCCACCAATTCCAATCATGATTAACATCTTTTCCCCAAAAATCAATCCACGCCGGAATATCTTTATATTCTAATAACTCCTTCATTCTATTTGTTGAACGAATCATATCATCTTCCCAAGCGCCTTGACCACAACATAAAATAATATCTCGATGACGATACATTTCTACATATGGATGATCATATGACATTCCATTTAAAAACTGAATCGGGCTATTATTATACAAAATTTCATCATGATAATCCCCAAAAAATAAATCACTATCATAATATCCACTTAAACAAATGCATCCTTGAAATAAATCTGGTCTTCTAAACATAAAATTAGCTGCATGACTAGCCCCCATTGAACATCCAGTTGTATAGATTAACTTCCCATTACCATTTATATCAAAAATAGTAGGAACTAGCTCATCAACCACATAATAATACCATTGTTCCATTATATAAACACGATGTCTTTTATCCCCACATTCATCAGACCAACTCTCACTATCAACACTATCTATACAAAATACTTGTACTTTTCCTTCTTCAATTTTGTCACTGATCGTATTAATCATTCCAAAATTTTCAAAATCATAAAAGCGTCCATCTTGAGCCGGAAACACTAATAACGGAATTCCTCCATGACCATAAATTTTAAACTCCATATCTCGTTGTAAACAATTACTATATTTTTTAAAATACTCAACTTTCATAATTTACCTCCTGTAACACCGCATTTATAAAACTATTTACCTCATCCATTGTTTCAAAACGTGCTGTATACGTATAATTCCCCATTGCACCTGATAATATATCGGGCATTCTTTCATTCATCACAAGATTATTTTTATACCTTGAAACAATTTCTTCATTATTTAAACAATATTCTTTGCCATCACGTCTACCACAATAAACACAATAATAAGGACGTCTCGTATAATAATTACTATAATCATTAACAACCATATCACTATAAATATTATACACATCAATATCATTAGCAAAATTCATCATATCTGGTGTATAACCTCCTGGAGGTCGCATATTAACTTCTAAGCCAATAAAATCTCCTTTTTTACCCAAACCTGGTCGATCTTCTAATAATTTAAAAAACTCACAATGAAAAAACCTACGATTAACCGGAAACTCTTTAACAACACTTCTTCCAAGCTCAGCTAATTTATCAGGAATATTTCTTAAAGAATAATAATGCATATCGCTATTTTCATTTACTACATCCATAATCGAATTAGGAAATACATGAGATGTTTCAAAAATAACTTCATGTTTACTATTAGCAATACCATCATAAGAAATTATTAAACCGTTAACAAATTCTTCCATAATATATTGTGTAATATGTTCAATTTTATAAAACTCTTCTAGCTCTTTATCATTACAAATTTTATACGTAGCTGCCGCTCCAACTCCATTATCCGGTTTTACAACAACAGGATAGCCTACTTCATCAATAAATTTTTTACCATTTTCCAAAGTATCAACTAAATGATATCGAGCTGTTTTAACCCCAGCTTTTTTATAATAATCTTTCATTCCTGATTTAGTCTTAAAAATCTTTATTACATCCTCTTTCATTCCCGTATTAATATTGAAATCTGTTCTTAAACGTGCATCAAGTTCTAACCAGTATTCATTATTTGATTCTATCCAATCAATTCTTCCATATTTACTAATTAAATAAGCAACACATCGATAAACATTTTCATAATTTTCCATATTGTTTACATAACAATATTCAGTTACTGAATTTTTTAATTCATTACTAATTAATTCATTTGGCATGTCCCCAATTGCCAAAACATTTACACCATGATTTTTCATCCTATCACAAAAATGCCAATATGATTTAGGAAACATCGGTGAAATAAATATAAAATTCATTCTACCCCTCCTTCATTATATATATACTTATTATAGCATAGAACTAATTTCTATAGCAAAGATATTGTTACAATGCGACTTTTTTAATTTTATTATCATTATAATTGCAATGATTCTATTTAAAGTATATTATTTAAGTAGGAATTAGAGTAGTATATTAAATCACCTCCTTTTAAAAAGCTGTCGAGAACTAATGGCATTAAAAATCTCAGCATGCAAAAGACTGTAACGATAAATCGTAACAGTCAAAAAGAGGCAATGTTATCAGTACCAACTGATTTACATTGCCTTTTTTGATGTAATTAAATCATAGAAATATTATCTTAAATCAATCTATTTCATTTATAAACAAATTAAGCTTTTTATATTTAAAGAAATAACATCCTACGCCTAATATATCTGCTAAAAGCCATCCAATCGGTATAGACCACCATATACCTATTACACCTATAATACTTATAGAAGATAATATATATGATAAAATGACCCTCACCCCAAGTGAAACAACAGTTAAAACAACTGACATTCCAGGCTTGGCAATAGCCCGATATAAGCCATACAATAAAAATAATCCACCTATTAAAAAATAAAAAGCTCCTTCAATCCTTAAATAACGAATTCCCTCCATAATAACCGCTACTTCTTTTGCATCGATAAAAAGAGTCATTAATGATTCAGCAAATATAAAAACAAATAACGAAACAACAAGACTAAAACTTATTGATACAATAGTAGCAACACGTATTCCAGCTTTAATACGCTTTGTATTTTGAGCTCCATAATTTTGTGCAATAAATATTGAAAATGCATTTCCAAAATCTTGAACCGGCAGATATGCAAAAGCATCAATCTTCACAGCTGCTGCAAAAGCTGCCATTACAGTTGTTCCAAAACTATTGACTAATCCTTGAACTGCCAAAATACCAAAATTCATGATAGATTGTTGTAAACAAGTCAAAGTAGAAAAACTTGTAATTTCTTTTATTCGACTCAATCGCAGATGAATATTTCGATCTCTTTTTAATAAATCTGAATACTTTATTTTCGTATAAATTGCAATCCCAATACCAGATACATACTGTGATATAACTGTAGCCTCAGCAGCTCCGGCGACCCCTCGATTTAAATTAGTTACAAAATAAATATCCAATACTATATTTAAAATAGCAGAAATAGCTAAAAATATCAGTGGTGTTACTGAATTTCCAAGCGAACGTAACAACGAAGCAAAATAATTGTAGAGAAAAATACCTACTAAACCTGAAAATATAATAATAAGATATTCTTTCATTAAACCAACTAATTGCATTGGAGTACGAAGAAACCAAATAATCCAATCAAGCCCAACAAAAATAAAAACATTTAAAACAACTGTAACTACACTTAAAAGAAAAAACGATGCAAGTATTCCTTCTTTTAATCCTTGTATATCTTTTTGTCCAAAACGAATTGAAAAAACTGTTCCACTCCCCATTGAAAGTCCTAATAAAATCGATGTAAGAAAAGTCATAAGGGTAAATGATGACCCAACTGCCGCAAGAGCATCCGATCCTAAAAATCGACCAACAATAAGTGTATCTGCAATATTATAACATTGTTGTAAAAGATTCCCCAAAATCATTGGTATTGCAAAACGTAACATGGTTTTCATAACTGGCCCATGTGTTAATTCATTTTTCATCCCATCACCAAACTTTCGTTTCGAAATATTTATATTAACATTCGTAATATATTATATTTTTTTATTTTCTTAATGTCAACTATTAGCTTGACTTAAAAAAAAAGAACATTATATAATATTTTAAATTCAATATAAGACAGGAGAAATAAACTTATGTTTTTAGATGGATTAGACGAACTTGATCAAAAAATTGTCCAGCTGCTTATCAAAAATGCAAGAATGTCATATTCTGATATTGGACAAAAAATTGGAATCTCAAGAGTGGCTGTAAAAATGAGAGTACAAGCATTAGAAAAAAAAGGTATTATCGAAGAATATACAACAATTATTAACCCGCAAAAAATCAGTGGTGCTATTTCTTGTTATTTTGAAATTGAAACAACACCTGAAACATTAATGGAAGTCGCTAAAATTCTTGAAAAAAATAATACCATTACCCAAATTTATCGAGTAACTGGAAAAAGTAAACTCCATGTACATGCCATTGCTTCTTGCCATGAAGAAATGGAAAAATTAATTTATGAAACTATAGACTGTCTACCAGGAGTTTTGGAATGTTCTTGTAACATGATATTTTCACGTATTAAAGATATTAAAGGGTTAAGATTATAATATTTAAAAATATACACAACAGTCAAACTGTTGTGCTTTTAAGTAAAAAGCTATGAATAAACAGTTAAAAACTATTTATCATAGCTTTAATATTATTGTTGTTTAGCATCGTATGTTACTTCTATTCCTAGATTGCTAAATACTTTAGCATCCATTGGTCCAATCGATGAAGTAATGTGTGCTTGTGTTCCTTTTAACTTAGGTAATTGTTCTAGTGCTAATTTAGCATTGTCATTATCTACAGCACTTAATGATAAAGCAATCAATACCTCATCACTATGTAATCTTGGATTGATACTACCTAAATATTCTGTTTTTAAATGTTGAATTGGTCCAAAAGCACTTGGAGAAATTAAATGAATATCTTCATCAATATCAGCTAAATATTTAATAGCATTAATTAAGATAGCTGAACATGACCCCATAAAATCAGATGTCTTACCAGTGATAATTGTTCCATCATCTAATTCAATAGCTCCAGCATAACAATTTGCTTCACTAGCTTTTTTATTAGCAGCAGCAACACATTTACGATCTTCTACATTAACTTTAGCTTGGTTCATTACAAGCTCTTGTTTATTATATTCATCCAAAGAACATTGTTCTTTTACATAACGATTTCTTGTATTATAATATCTTCTAATAATTTCTTGACGACTAGCTTCTTTGCATACTTCATCATCACTAATACAATGTCCTGCCATATTTACTCCCATGTCGGTTGGTGAATTATATGGACTTGTTCCATAAATTTCTTCAAACATATTTTTTAATACTGGGAAAATTTCAATATCACGATTATAATTAACAGTAACTTCATTATACGCTTCTAAATGAAATGGATCGATCATATTAACATCATTCAAATCTGCAGTTGCTGCTTCATAAGCTAAATTAACTGGATGATTTAAAGGAATATTCCAAATTGGGAATGTTTCAAATTTAGCATAACCCGCTTTTATTCCTCTTATATTTTCATGATATAACTGTGATAAACATGTTGCCATTTTACCACTACCAGGTCCTGGAGCTGTTACTACTACTAATGGTTTAGTTGTTTCAATATAATCATTTTTACCAAATCCATCTTTACTAATTATTTTTTTAGTATTTGTTGGATAACCATCAATTAAATAATGTAAATATACTTTAATATCTCTTTTTTCTAGACGACTTTTAAAGATATCAGCTGCTTTTTGTCCATCATATTGAGTAATAACAACACTACCAACATATAAACCTTTACTTTGATATATTTCAACTAATCTTAAAACATCATCGTCATAAGTTATTCCCAAATCACCTCGAATTTTATTTCGTTCAATATCACTAGCAGAAATTGCAATAACAACTTCAGCTTGATCTTTTAACTGTAATAACATTTGTAATTTACTATCTGGTGCAAAACCTGGTAAAACTCGAGAAGCATGATAATCGTCAAATAATTTACCACCAAATTCCAAATATAACTTATCACCAAATTGGTTTATTCTTTCTTTAATATGTGTAGATTGCATCGTTAAATATTTATCGTTATCAAATCCTATTTTCATTTTTCACGTGTATGATATTTTTTATCATACGTCTCCTTTCTTATATCTTATCAATAGTGTTGTTATATTTTTCATAAATATAACATTATCTTTTGTATTCTACTGTATTTACTATTTTATTTCAATATCTTTACATAAAAATTTACTCATAAATAAGAATTTATTGTCATGATAAATAAAAATATCTACAGTTATCATAATACAAAAAATAGCTGAAATATCAGCTATTTTGTAATACCGACCATCTTTAATAAATACTTTGCATTAGTTGTTTTACAACGTCCATCTTTAATTAAATAATCAAACATAATCTTATTATCTTGATAATACTCACTAAAATGATAATTAGTACATGGTATCTGATTTTCTAATTCACATAATTCAAAATCATGAGTCGTAATAAAAGTAAAAATATTACTACTAGATAATTGTTCTACTGTTTTAGCTACTCCATATATTCGATCTTTAGAATTAGTTCCTTTGAAAATTTCATCAATTAAAGCAATCATTTTTTCTCCACGGTTATTAGCATCAACAATTTCTTTTATTCTCAATAATTCGGCATAAAAAGTTGAAATCCCACTAAGATCATCTTCTAATCTCATTGAAGTATATATTTTCATTAAAGAACATTTAAATGATTTTGCCATGACTGGCCCTCCAGCAAAAGCTAATACTAAATTTATCCCAATCGTTCTTAAAAAAGTAGTTTTACCTGACATATTTGAACCAGTTATAACACAAACTTGCTTTTTCATTGCAAATGAATTAGCAACAACTTTTCGATCATCAATCAAAGGATGATAAGCTCTTTCAAACTCTAAACATAATTCATCATTAAATAGCGGAAATGTTGTTTGTTTCTTTGTTTTTAATAATACTTGTAAACTAATTAAACTTTCTAATTCTCCAATTGCATCTAGCCAATTTTCTACTTCATTTCCATATTTTTTGATCCAAGTATCATAAGCTCTTTTACAATTAAAATCCCATAATAAAATCCCATTTAATAATATTGCGGCTAAAATATTATTTCTCTGTTTTACAATTGAACTTATTTTTTTTAATTCATTAAAAGCTTCATAAGCTTGATTTAATTGATTTTTTAACTTATTTAAATGTTTTGAAGTAAATGTAGTTTGTAATGTTAATCTACAAATATTTTGATAACTATTTAAACATTTTGATAAATCACTAACCTGTTTAAATATTTCACTATGCTTAGGCAAAAAGATAAGCGTTGAAATCCATTGACCAAAAATTAAAATTGCTACTGCAATTACAGCAACTTTAAACATGATATTAAAAGTAAACATTAAAAACATGATAATTGTTAATATGGGGATAATTATTAAAAGTAATTTTAAATCATAACTAATTTGATAATCTTTTATTCCATTAATAAACTCTTCAACAGTTTTTTCAACAAATTTAGGTTTTTTTATCATTTTACCATATGTTTCTATATCAATAACAAAATCATCATTATCCCCTAATTCTTTAACCGCTTCTTGTTCTTCAATCAATGTATTAATATCATAATCTCTTCTTGTTAATTTATGCAATAATCTTATTTTACCGCTTCGAGTACTTGCTGTATTTAAATATTGAAATAAAGAATTGTTACCGACAATATCTAAATCTTTCATCAAGCCACTTATTTTATCAACATAATCAGCTCCATTTTCTTTAAAAGAATGCCACTTATCTTCAAAACGTGCAAGATAATTATTAATTACAACCAATTTAGCTTCAAAATACATTAATTGATTAGTTACTTGACTATGTAAATAAACTAAATAACTAAATAAAATAACTAATACTAATGCTATAATATACAAATATTCTCGGTTAAAAAAATATCCTACTAATAAACAAATCAAACATCCTATCATCGTTAAAAATCTTAATAATGATATTGCTGTAGTGCGCTTCTTTAAGCTAACAACATCATTATTTATTTTATTTTGAACTACTAAATAATCATCATATTTCATAAAAA